>Ga0209902_100279_pt1 | contig 72726 bp, 50 predicted proteins | sample FECB27metaG_FD_188304 | JGI IMG/M metagenome (GOLD analysis project Ga0209902, IMG submission 188304) | Cyanobacterial communities from the Joint Genome Institute, California, USA - FECB-27 (SPAdes) (version 2) | ecosystem: Environmental > Aquatic > Thermal springs > Hot (42-90C) > Microbial mats... | reverse complement strand
TTTTTGCTGCTTTTGGCTTTCAAACTATTGTTTTTTCTTGGTTCGGCGTGTGTTTTCTTCCTTCACACTTTATCTAGTCTAGCCACCGCTTTTTTTTTTGTCAAGGGGCATTTCAAACTTTTTTCTGGCCCTTGATTTTTAATGGCTATGAGTCGCTTTGCGGCAACTGTCCTATCATAGCTCAAAATTTTGAACTCAGCTTTTTGCTTCCCCTGTTTTGTTTTCTAAGGTTCCGCGTGTCTTCGAGCTTTGCTTTGTTTAACCGTTAAACGTAGTTAGAGATTGGGTTGTTCAGCGATTGAATCGTTCAATAGTTGTCTTAACGACTCAAATCAACCAGGGTAAAATTCCGTTCTTATCTTATGCGATCGCTGCGGAACTACAGCGCCGTCAGTCTTGCAAACAGACACTCTTAGCGCGTAGCATCTGGGCTATTAATAAAGACGATGCAGTCTAAGAACCGCTGTTTGGGCGATGGCGCTTTTCTCCCACTGAGCCTTAAACCTGCGGGATCGCCAGGCTTAAGGACACGCTATGCGCAGCGGTATGCTTTGCGCTTATGCGATGGGCAAAGTTCTGGCAAGGGCGATCGCATATTGCGATCATCATCAATAACCAAGCATCTACACTCAACGAGTTTACCCTTAAGCAATTATGATTAGCATTCTCTACCTGGTGCAAGGAGCTTCGCTAGTAGTAGTACGCCACATCTGCTGCTATGACGGGTATGTAAAGACGTAGCTTACTACGTCTAAGAGCGAAAAACGCGAACACAAAACCCGTCAATCAAAATCTGTATGGTATACCGCTAGGGTGACATCAAGAGTTTTTAGAATTTTCGTAACTATAGATAGATGTATTACCACAAACAGCGTTATATCTTGCTTGTGTCAACGCTGACCAAGTATTTGTGGATAACCAAGGTGTTTTAGCGCTAGAGAAATTTCTGGTTGCCTTGCCTCTCAAGTAATGATCAGCAATTTAAGCAGCAATTTCATGAAGAATCATAGTAGCTCAGAAAAACAGACAATCCAGAAACAGTAGGATATGTAACAACTCTAAGACTGGCTAGAGATGTCGAGCATACTAGTGCTTAGCTTTGCATGACATAAATTTTTTTTTTGCAAATCAAAGGATTTACCAGCGGTTAAATTCTTGACTTTAAGAAGTTACGTGCTTGAACTCAAACCGCAATTTCATAACAAAGTATAAAGTTGTAATTATGAAAAAGAAAAATATAATTCTATTGTCGATGCTGGTTTTTGTCCCCATTTCAATTATTGCACAATCACTGCATCTGAATCCTTTAATCATTTTTGTTACTTCTGGTCTAGCAATTATTCCTTTGGCAGCGTTGATAGCTAATTCTACTGAAGAAATTGCAACTGTTATTGGTCCATCTTTAGGAGGTCTACTCAATGCTACTTTTGGCAATGCTACTGAGATGATTATCTCAATTGTTGCTTTGCGTGCTGGTTTAGTTGATGTGGTAAAAGCTAGCTTAACAGGCTCAATAATTGCTAATTTGCTCTTAGCATTAGGTCTTGCTATTCTTTTTGGCGGGTTGCGCTTTAGTGAACAAAGCTTTCAACCTGCTGTAGCTCGTCTTAATGGTTCTTCTTTAACATTAGCGGTAATTGTTTTGTTCACACCTGCTGCCATCCAATTTACTTCTGATGGTTTGCCGTCCTCTACTTTAAATTATTTTTCCTACGCTGCATCAATATTATTACTTATTTTCTACAGTCTCATGCTATTGTTCTCAATGAGAACTTCTACACCTACAGATTTTCTTGGAGATGCTGATGATCCGACTAATGAATCGAATCCCCATAAAGTTAATTTAGGGTTACAAGTTGCTGTTTTACTAACTTGCACTTTAGGGCTTGTATTTGTCTCTGATATTCTTGTTGAGAGTTTGGATCAAGCTATTTCTACCCTGGGTTTGACTAGCCTATTTACAGGTGTAATTCTTATTCCTCTTTTTGGCGGATTCGTAGAATATATAACTTGTATCACGTTCGCCACCAAAAATAAGATGGACTTGGCCGTTGCTGTAGCTATAGGATCTAGTTTACAAATTGCCTTGTTTGTAGCTCCTATTTTAGTTTTGGTTGGTTGGGTATTGGGTCAACCAATGAATTTAAGCTTTAATCCTTTTGAACTTGTAGCCGTTGCTATGGCTGTGTTGATTACAAATTCAATTAGCAACGATGGTCGTTCTAATTGGTTAGAAGGCGTTTTGTTACTGATTACTTATACTGTTTTAGGAACAGCGTTTTACTTCCATCCATAACTTAATTTTTTATGAGTTATGAATAATTAATATCTTAGAATTCCAAGACGGGAATAAAGTTTTAATTTATACCTGTCAACCCAGAGATATCTTATTATATTTATGTAGTAAATACTACTTCAGCCTAGAGCTAAATAAATAGAGTTTAAGTAGTGAAAGATAGTATTCAAACGTTTTGTGATTAAAAACACATTTTTTTTGTAAAAAACAACCATTCAATGGTAGAGCGAATTCTTCTTTCTTAGGGCTGAGAAAGGAATACTAAGCTCAAGTTACTGTAAGAAAGCATGCTAATTACTTAATTTATTTTTTTAAAAATCAAATGTTTCCAGGCATTTCAAAATTTACTTCCTTCCTGCTTACAAACAGACAACCTCGAGCAAGTAAGTCTTTCAAGCATTATCGTAATTAGTACCCGAATTGATTGATCTATGCGATCGCCGTAAGGCATGCGCTCCGCGCAATCGCCCTTGGCGGGACTTTGCCTATTGCGTAAGCGCAAAGCGTGCCGCAGGCATACGGTAACGTGTCCGGAGGACTCAGCAGGAGAAAAGCGCCATCGCTCAAAAGACACTGCACTTTGCGAAATCGCACGATTGTTAGTAATCGCCTATGTCAAGTGTATGCAGACATTTGCACATGGGGATCATTGCTAAATCTGCTGTTTCAGAGTTCCCCGTTGTTGTCATCTGTGAGATTTGTGCTGTTCTCGTTAGTTATGCAAATCACAAGACCCAAAGTACGCTTTTGTACTTAATCTCTAGGCGTTTCAGAATTTTGGAATGGTTTGCAACTGCAATCATAAAGTGTTGGGACTGTCGCCTTTTTTACTAATTGGGGCAAATAAGAATTTAGTCCGCTGAGTTCTAATGTTATGCTACAACAAAGCTCTTTATTTCCAAAGACGTATATCTAGACAATGGAGATTTCTACCTAGTTTCATCTCAGAACATCCTCCTAAAGGTAGACTCAAAATGAATTGTTTGTAGCAAATAATGAGCAGAAGCTGCGCTTCAAAGTTTTTTGTACAACTAAAGTTTTATTCGAGATTTATCTATGTTCGTAGCGCTCTGGCCCGGTAACGTTTATCCCTTAGGGGCAACCTGGGATGGTAAAGGTACAAACTTCGCTTTGTTTTCGGAAAACGCAACAGGTGTCGAGCTTTGTTTATTTGATAAAGAAGATAATGAAACACGCATCGCCCTGACTGAAGTAAGCAACTTCGTTTGGCACGGTTATCTGCCAGGAGTAGGACCAGGACAACGGTATGGGTATAGAGTGCATGGTCCTTATGCACCAAGCGAGGGTCATCGCTTCAACCCCAACAAACTGCTGATTGACCCATATACGAAGGCGATTGATGGCGATATTGGCAATGGCCCAGAACTTTTTGGCTACTCTTGGGAGTCTCCTGAAGAGGATTTATCTTTCTCAGAACTAGATAGCGCCCATTTGATGCCAAAGTCTGTTGTGATCGATCAGTCCTTTGATTGGGAGGGTGACGATCTGCTGCGAACCCCTTGGCACGAAACTGTGATTTATGAAACTCACGTTAAGGGCTTTACCAAGCTGCATCCAGATATGCCGGAAAAACTAAGGGGTACTTATGCTGGACTTGGACATCCCGCAGCAATTGAGCATCTCCAAAGGCTTGGGATCACAGCAGTTGAACTTATGCCCGTGCATCACTTTTTGTCCCATCCGGGACATCTTGTTAGCAAAGGGTTAAAGAATTATTGGGGCTATGACTCGGTCAACTATTTTGCTCCCTACTCCGGCTACAGTTCGTCTGGAAGAGTGGGAGAACAGGTTACTGAGTTCAAAGAGATGGTCAAAGCACTGCATCGTGCGGGAATTGAGGTCATTCTGGATGTGGTCTACAACCATACGGGAGAAGGCAACCATTTAGGTCCTACACTCACGCTGCGAGGCATCGATAATGCCATTTATTACCGTCTGGTAGAGAATGACCAGCGTTACTACATGGATTATACAGGTTGCGGTAATTCTCTATACGTGCGCCAACCGCAAGTTCTAAAGTTAATCATGGATAGCTTGCGGTATTGGGTGTTGGAGATGCACGTAGATGGGTTCCGCTTCGACTTAGCCTCGGCTTTAGCGCGAGAGCTATATGAAGTGAATAGTCTGGCAGCTTTCTTTGACATTATTCACCAAGACCCTGTGCTGGCTGGTGTAAAGCTGATTGCCGAACCTTGGGATCTGGGAACTGGTGGTTATCAAGTGGGTCAATTCCCAGTTCTGTGGTCCGAGTGGAATGGTAGGTATCGCGATACCGTGCGGGACTTCTGGCGTGGTATTGATGAGAGCTTGGGACAATTTGCTTACTGTTTCACGGGTAGCCCTGACCTGTATGCGTTGAACGGACGGCGACCTAATGCGAGTGTTAACTTCATCACAGCACACGATGGCTTTACCCTGAACGACCTTGTCAGCTACAACGAGAAACACAACGAAGCTAACGGAGAAGACAACCGGGATGGGGAAAGCCACAACCGCTCTTGGAATTGTGGAGCTGAAGGTGAAACGGATGATCCAGAAGTGTTGGAATTACGGGAACGCCTCCGACGGAACTTCTTAGCAACTTTGATGCTGTCCCAAGGTATCCCGATGTTGGTAGGGGGAGATGAAATTGGGCGGACTCAAAAGGGCAACAACAATGCTTATTGTCAAGACAATGAAATCTCCTGGTTCGATTGGGAGTTGCCACAGGGAAATGAGGATCTGGTAAATTTTGCCCGCGAGCTGATCTACTTCCGAAAACAGCATCCAGTATTTCGGCGGCGCAAGTGGTTTCAAGGCAGACCCATTTACGGAAAAGGTATCAGTGATATTGCTTGGTTCAACCCTGATGGTTCTGACATGACTGAGGAACAGTGGGACGTTGGTTATGCTAAGTCGGTTGCAGTTTTCTTGGATGGCAACCAACTTCCTAGTGTTGGTCCTAAGGGCGAGCGCATCAGTGATGATAGTTTTCTCCTATTCTTTAACGCTCACTATGACACGATAGAGTTTTCCTTACCAGAGGGAATGCAGCATAAAGAATGGGCTGTTGTGATTGACACAAAGGAGCCTCGCTTCGTTACAGAGGAAAGACGTTACACAGGGACTCAAGCAGTGCCAGTTGTCGCTCGCTCAATGGTAGTACTACGTCGGTTTGGATAAACGCAAGAGACTAGGAAAATGAGGAAGGAACAGAACAACTATTATTCTTCCTCGTTTTCCTGATCTCCCTCACTCAGAATTCTTCAATTCAGGACTCAGGACTTCGTATGAGAATTGGCGCTCATTATTTAGGTGACGGTCGTTGTGAATTTAGGGTTTGGGCACCGAATGCAGAAGCAGCTACGGTAAAAATAGTCTCACCCCAAGAACGCATAGTCCCCATGGAGCAGCAGGAAGGGGGCTACTGGCACCTTACCACTGATGACATTCAACCAGGAACACAGTACTTCTACCAATTAAATAATGGTGAATCGAGACCCGATCCAGCCTCAAACTTGCAACCTTTGGATGTACATGGTCCTTCACAGGTGATTGATCACAGCTTTACTTGGAATGACAGCAGTTGGTCTGGCATCCCTTTAGAAAGCATGATTATTTACGAATTGCACGTTGGGACTTTCACCCCGGAAGGAACTTTTGAGGCAATTATTTCCCGACTTAAGGATTTACAAGAGCTAGGGGTAAACGCGATAGAAATCATGCCAGTGGCTCAATTTCCAGGCGATCGCAACTGGGGTTATGATGGCGTTTATCCGTTTGCAGTGCAAAGCTCTTATGGTGGTCCCGAAGGGTTGAAGCGTCTGGTTGATGCGTGTCACCAACAAGGAATTGCGGTAATTCTGGATGTGGTTTATAACCACTTTGGTCCAGAAGGCAATTACATGAGCCACTTTGGTCCCTATTTTACGGAGACTTATCGCACTCCTTGGGGCAGTGCCATGAATTTTGATGATGCCCAAAGCGATAATGTACGTAACTTTTTTATTCAAAATGCTTTGTACTGGCTGCGGGATTATCATATTGATGGGCTACGTCTAGATGCCGTTCACGCAATCTACGATTTAGGCGCTAAACATTTTTTAGAAGAACTGGCAGAAAATGTTGCAGATCTTGGGCAGCAACAGGGGCGAAAACTTTATCTGATTGCAGAAAGTGATTTAAATGATCCCCGAGTGGTTCGTCCTGTAGAGTCAGGGGGATACGGAATTGACGCGCAGTGGAGTGATGACTTCCATCATGCCTTGCACGCGTTGCTCACTGAGGAACAGACTGGGTATTACTCAGATTTTGGCAAGTGCGAACACCTAGCAAAGGCTTACCAGGACACGTTTGTGTATGACTGGAAGTATTCACCCCATCGCCAACGCTTTCACGGGAACTCAGCAGGCGATCGCCCTTTCAATCAGTTTGTCATCTGCACCCAGAATCATGACCAAGTCGGTAATAGAATGCTGGGTGAGCGGTTATCGCACCTCGTATCCTTTGAAGCCCAGAAACTAGCCGCTGGTGCTCTGTTACTCTCTCCATATATTCCTCTTTTATTTATGGGTGAAGAGTATGGGGAAGACGCACCTTTTATCTACTTTGTTAGCCACTCTGATCCCGATTTAATTAGAGCAGTTAGGCAAGGGCGGAAACAAGAATTTGCTGCATTTCATGCTCAAGGAGAACCACCCGATCCCGAATCTACGGAAACCTTTCTCAAGAGCAAATTGAATTGGGAAAAACGCAAAGAAGGAAAACACCAAGCTCTCTGGTCGTTGTATCAACACCTCATCCAATTGCGTAATACCATTCCAGCTTTAGTGAAACAAGAGCGCCAAAATATGGAAGTAGGCTTTCTTGAAGCTGAAAAAATTGTTTGGTGGCGTAGATGGAGTGAAGATAAGCAGATACTTTGCCTGATGAACTTCAACCAAAGCGATACCACTTTTACCCCTACTTTTCCGGTTAACGACGGTCGGAAAATTTTAGATTCTGCGGATGAAAAGTGGCAAGGTTCTGGTTCTCTTTTACCAGAAAAAATGAGCAATGCACAAGAATTAACCCTGCGTTCTCAAAGTTTCGCACTTTACGAAAGCAGTGGACAGTAATCTGTAAACAGTAATCAGCGAACAATTATCCTTGTTCGCTGATACTTGAAAACTGAATAAATAATAAATGATAAATAATTAGTGGAAACTGATATGAGAATTCCAATTGCAACTTATCGAATTCAGTTCAATTCTGCTTTTGGCTTTGATGCAGCAAAAGCAATTACAAACTATCTAGCGGAACTTGGAATTTCTGACCTTTATGCTTCTCCCATCTTTAAAGCAAGAGCAGGAAGTACCCACGGATACGATATTGTTGATCCCACTGTGTTAAATCCAGAATTAGGAACCCAGGAAGCTTTTGAAGCCTTAGTCCAGGATTTACAACAGCGCAGCATCGGTTGGTTGCAGGATATTGTCCCCAACCATATGGCTTATGACAGCGAAAATAAGTATCTAATGGATGTCCTGGAAAATGGTCCTGATTCAAATTATGTTGACTACTTTGATATCGCCTGGAATTCTCCTTTTGCTAGTAGTCATGAACCGATTTTGGCTCCATTGCTAGGCAACTTTTACGGAGATTCTTTGGAGAATGGTGAAATTCAATTGAAGTATGATGAGAGTGGGCTGAATGTTAATTATTATAATTTAAAGTTGCCTCTCAAACTAGAATCTTATGCCAAATTTTTGACTCAAAATTTAGGCAAATTAGCCAAAAATTTAGGTAGGAAGCATCCAATCTTTGTGAGATTGCTTGGTATCCTTTACATGGTAAAAAATATTCCTTCGGAGGCTACAGCTCAGCAAAGACAAGACCAAGCAGCTTTTGTTAAAGGGCTTCTTTGGGAGCTTTATACGGATAATGATGATGTAAGAACATTTATTGATGAGAATTTACAACTTTTTAACGGTGAACCAGGAAAGCCAGAAAGTTTTAATCTTTTAGATAGTCTGCTTACTGAACAGTTCTTTCGCCTCTCTTATTGGAAAGTAGGGGCTGAAGAGATGAATTATAGAAGATTTTTTACCGTCAATGAGTTGATATCAGTCAAGATAGAAGAATTAAAGGTATTTAATAATACGCATGATCTGATTTGTAAGCTAGTGGATGAAGGTAAGTTTACTGGCCTGCGAATAGACCATATTGATGGTCTGTATGACCCAACTCAGTATTTAGAGAGGCTGAAAGAAAAAACAGGGGATACCTACATTACTGTTGAAAAGATTTTGCAGCCTGGAGAAGACTTACCAAGTAACTGGCCAGTTCAAGGTACTTCTGGCTATGATTACTTAAATTATCTCAATGGAATTTTCTGTAAAACTGACAATGAAGACAGGTTTACTCAAATCTACTGGGATTTTACAGGAAGTAGAACAACTTTTGAGGAAATTGTCCCAGAGAAAAAGCACCTGATCATAGATAGAAATTTAGCAGGTGATATTGATAACCTGGCTTTTCTCTTAAAGAAGATATCGGGTAAGTATCGCTATGGCAATGACTTTACAATCAATGGTTTGAAGCGAGCGCTGGCAGAAGTTCTCACTCGCTTTCCTATTTACCGAACTTATATCACTCAAGAGGGTATATCCGAAAGCGATCGCCTCTATACGCAGGAAGTGATTGAAGCAGCCAAAGCCAACACCCCGCTGTTGCAAAATGAATTGAACTTTATCGAGAAATTGCTGTTGCTGGAATACGATGATTCTCTGACTCAAGCAGAGAAAGACCAGTGGCTGTACTTTGTCATGAGATTGCAACAGTACACCGGACCATTGATGGCGAAAGGGGTTGAAGACACCGCTTTATACGTCTATAACCGCTTCATTGCCTTAAACGAAGTTGGGAGCGAACCTGGTCGCTTTGGCATTAGCGCTTCAGAGTTCCATGAGTTCAATCAAAAACGGCAAGACAGTTGGCCTCTGGCAATGAGTGCTAGCTCAACTCATGATACTAAGCGGGGTGAAGATATCAGGGCAAGGCTAAATGTTCTCTCGGAGATTCCTGAGGAATGGCAAAAACAAGTCCGCACCTGGAGTGAAATCAATCGTTCTCATAAAAAGACCGTCAAGCGTTTAACTATGCCAGACAGGAACGATGAATATCTTTTCTACCAAACGCTTGTTGGGGCTTATCCGTTTTTTGAACATGAGTATGCAAGCTGTGTTGAGCGCGTAAAAGATTATTTGCTCAAAGCGATTAGAGAAGCGAAAGTTTACACTGCTTGGCTGCGGCAAAATAGCACTTATGAAAATGCCTTCATTGATTTTGTCTCAGCTGTTCTGGAACCTTCGCAAGACAATCCTTTCTTAAAAGAATTTGTGCCTTTTCAGAAACGGGTTGCTTACTATGGCATTTTCAACTCTTTGTCTCAAGCTTTGCTGAAAGTTGCCTCTCCTGGAATCCCAGACTTTTATCAAGGAACTGAACTGTGGGATTTCAGTTTGGTTGATCCTGATAATCGCCGTCCGGTTGACTATGAAACTCGGCAATCCTATCTCAAAGCAATTAAGGAGCAAGCCAAGACAGATATTCTCAAGTTGATAGATGAATTACTGGCGAATAAAGAAGATGCCAGAATCAAGCTGTTCCTAACTACCCAAGCTTTAAAAGCGAGAAGAGAGTCTCTAGAAGTTTTTGAGAAAGGCAGCTACTTACCTCTAGAGCTGAGCGGCAAGTTTAAAGAACATATCCTTGCCTTTGCAAGAAGCAATGGTAGTAAGACGATTGTTACTATTGCTCCCCGCTTCTTCACCAATTTAATTCAGCCAGGAGAGTATCCCCTGGGACAACAAGTTTGGGATGACACAAGCCTGAAGTTACCAGCAGTGGGGGGTTCAGCGTGGAAAGAGGCGATTACTGAACAACCAGTTCAAGCTAATGGCACTCTACTGATTGGCGAAGCGCTGAAACATTTCCCTGTGGCTTTGCTAGTTAGCCAAAACTAATCAAAATTAAACCACAGATTAACACAGATGGACACAGATAAATAACTCGTGTTCAGCGTTCCAAATTAAAAAATATCCAACTTTTTTTGTGGGATGGGCATCTAGCCCGTCCTATAAAGTGGGCGGGCTGGATGCCCACCCCACAAGATTGGATAATTTATTTGTTGGAAATCCCTAATCTCTGTGCATCTGTGGTTTTAAATGAAATATGATGCCAACTTTTTCAGCCATTCCTCGGCTTCTTTGTACAACTTAAACTTACGCTCATCCCGGCGAAACTCTGGTGTATGAACCATTCTTCTGCCATTCACCCATGTAGCGCCGTGGAATTTGTGCAGGAGTTCGTGATACAAGACAAACTCAACCACAAACTCGGGAATTTTTGCATCGTCAAGAGTCAAACCAATCATTACCCTGTCTCTTGCTGGCTCATAATGACCGAATTTACGATAAGTGTTAATCTGGCTCCAAATGAGACGCGGTTTGACTAAAGAACAAGCGAAATATTCACGATTGACTTTGTCAAATAACTCATCCAGGTTATAGCACTTTCCTCTTGCATTCTCTACAATCACTTCAGTTATTAAATCAAGCTCTATCAATACAGAGCTATATTCTTCGCTTGCTGCATAATCTCTAATAAGCCGCGTCGTTTGTTGACACTTGCCGAACAAAGCTGCTTTCACGAGTGCTTCCAAAGTGTCATCACTAGCATTGATGAAACCTTCGCTAAGTGTGAGAGCCGCTTCTACTAAAGAGCGTTTGCATTTATATATCCCCGTTAAATGAGTTAACTCAACAACGACATTGAGCGGCTGAGCATATATCTTACAGAGTTTTTCAGCAATTTGCTTGACTCGATAAATTGTTTGAAGATGAAGTTGGAGGTTGCGTTCATAAGTCAAAAACTTCATCCATGCATAAATTTGGCGTGAGGAACGGGTGAGATTGGCTGGTGTTGCTTGCGATGCAGCGCAAATTTTTTCAATTGCTGCAACAGTTTGAATCAAAGTTTTAGCGAGTTCTTGTATCTGAGCAGTGTTTGGTGTCGGACTTGAGGCTAAGTTGGCAATCTTCTGCAAAATTGCACCTTGTTGCGTTTTGATGTTCTTGAGGCGGATTGTCTGCACTTTATCTTGAGTCGGCTGAGTTTCAGCTAAAGGCAAGTTGTCCAAGTCAATACTCTTGAGAAAATAGTAAGCCTGACGCGATCGCGTTGGTAACTGACTTGGTGTCATTCTCCCGTGAGCACACAACTGCTCAATAGTCTCGATAGAGTTTGTCATGAATTTTTTAAAATCTGCAACATCGCTCGGTGCTATCCCAGCCTGCAAGCGATTTCGTGCTACTTGAGCTGCTTTGACGATTCCGCGAATTTGTACCATACTGTTTTCTTTTTGCCTAAACCCTTTACCAATCCCACTGCAACTATGAAACCACTGTTAAAACCTGAATTCGATATAAGAAAAATAACTGAAAGGTAGGCAAGTAGAGATTTACAGCCTCTTGCTCCAAGCTTCCTGTTGTTAATAAGCTAACATTAATGAAAATCGTTGAGGGATCTGGGTTTAGGTGATTTTGTGATTTTATCCTGAAAACGATGACTCCTGTGACTCCTGAAACGGGCAAACATCCCATACCTGAGCTTCAATAAAAAGGTCGTATTTTCGGCTTTCCTCTGTCCGCCATTCCTCGCTTGGAGTTCCAAACTTGTCAATGATTTTGAAAATTTCGTTCAATAAAAATACCTGACCATGATATTCGGAGTGATAGAAAACCTTGTCTGTCTGACTTCGCAACCAATAGCTTATCATGCTATCGGGATAGGTGAAGCTAATTTGTTCTGAACTAAAAACTGATACAGGAAGCTGTATCTTATTGCTCTGTCCAGAGTAACCTTCTTCAATCCATATCGCTCGTTCAACCACAAAGTATTGGGGATACATAGAAGCTGGTTGACCTCCCTTCTTAATAAACTCGTCTCTCAACCAGCTCTCTGTTTCTCGCCTGAACTTTAGGTATTTCTCAGGGTTGCTAAACCTGCGATACACAGCCCCAGTTCGACTGTGCAAGTCAGATATCACTTTGAGAGCGTCTTGCTGGTTTAGAGATGACAAGTTTTGAAATGGACAATCATCTCTATGGTAGTAATGCGTGAGAATCATTTATGGCTATCTGTATAGAAATAAACGCAATGTGTGAGGTTTGCACATAGCTATCGGCTAATAGCTAATTGCCTTGTTATCATTGTTAGCAATTAGTTATTATTAGCAGTGATACTTAATTCATTATAATGTTCTATATTTGACAGATAATTTTTAGCCTTTATAAGGTAGATTGATATGAATTCAAAAAAAATGAACAATAAAAATTTGCAAAATTTTGATGAAATTTTACGGGAAACTATCCAGGAAAATTTACAGAAAATTATAGATGAAAGCTTAAATAAGCATCTAGAAAATTGTATACTAGAAAGTTTTAATAAATATATAGAGGAGCAAAAAAAATTACAACGGACTTATTACACAAATACTAACGCGATCCTCGACAACAGTACTGCTGTTAAAGAATTATACGATAAACTTGAACAAACGTTGGGAGAACTTGACGATTTTAGAAATTCTGTGGAAAAAATGCTTATAGAGCAACGCCAGATAAATGGGGAACTGCAACGAAAAATTAATCATTGGGAACAGGCTGCTACCGAGTTTTTTTGTTTACTAGAGAGGGCTGCTGATTATGAAACAGATGAAAATACACGGTTAATAAATAGAATATTAGATGGATTTGCTCGTATTGTCATGAATTTAGGAATGGAGCGTATAATTCCACAACCAGATGAATCACTCAACGAAAAATTTCATGAAGCTATTGATGAGGAAGAATCAAATATCACACCAGGAAATATTATTAGATGTGTTAGTTGGGGTTATAAAATTGGGGACAAAATGATTGAAAAAGCGAAGGTAGTTGTGGCATCACCATTACAAAAAGCTGAAAATGGAACTCAGTTGTAAGGTAGTCAATGCCCAATATAGTGAAGTGAAAATTTTACGCTGGGAAAGGAGTAATTTAAGCAATGACCAAAAATTATGCTATTGGAATTGATTTAGGAACTTCCACATCTGAAATTTGTGTTTACCGAAATAATGAATCATTTCCAATTCCTGACCCTGCTACAAAATTGGCTATTATTCCATCAATTGTTGCTATTAATAAAAAAGGTGAACTTTTAGTAGGAGAAAATGCCCGCAGTTGGGTTGATGTATCAGGTCGTGGAGTTCGCGAAGTTAAGCGGAAAATGGGAACTGGAGAAACAGTGAAACTGCTAGATACAGAGTATCGACCTGAAGAAATTTCGGCTCTGATTCTTCGCAAACTTAAGGAAAATGCTGAAGAAGCACTAGGAATTACGATTCGAGAAGTTGTACTTTCTGTTCCAGCTAACTTTCCAGATGCTGCTCGGCAAGCAACACTGAATGCAGGTGAATTGGCAGGATTAAAAATTATTCGCCTGATTAATGAACCAACAGCAGCAGCTTTAAGTTTTGGCATCAATAATATTGATATTGAAGAACAGCTTGTTGTCTTTGATTTCGGTGGTGGAACATTAGATATTACCGTATTAGAAATGGTTGCTGGTGTTCTTGATGTCAAGTGTAGTTTTGGTAATCCCCAGTTGGGAGGTAAAGATTTCGATGAGGCAATGATGGCATTACTGAAGGCTAAATTTCAAGCTGAAAATCCTGGAGCAGAAATTTCTGAAAAAGCTCATGGCGCACTCAAAGAAGCAGCAGAAAAAGCTAAAAAAGTGCTTTCTACACAGCGATCGCATGACGTACGAATTCCCTATTTTGCAGCCCAAGATGGTGAATTTATTGACTTAGAGGTGGAACTGACGCAGCAAGAATTTGAGGAGGCGATCGCACCTCTGTTAGAAAAGGCGCGGGAGTGCATACGTCAAGCACTGAATGCTAAAAAGCTACGCCCCAGTGCTATCAACCGGGTGTTACTTGTAGGCGGTACAACTTACATTCCTGCTGTTCGCCAATTAGTCGCAGAAATGTTTGGCAAAGAAGGTAAAGCACCCGATATTGGTGCAGACTTGGCTGTGGGTGTTGGTGCATCTGTTCATGCTGCTCTTGCTCAAAATTTCATTCCTGAAGATTCAGGTCTTATTCTCACCGATGTTGCTCCCTTTGGATTGGGGATTGAAGTGGTGAGTAACGTTGGCGGACAATATATGCTGACCTACGAACCTTTGATTCAGCCTAATACAACAATTCCTTATTCTACTCAAAAAACTTACACACTTTTAAGAGCAGATCAAAAGCGGCTAGAAGTTCGTCTTTATCAAGACAATACAGGAAGCGCAAAGCTACCGAATGAAGCGATTGACACAGGAATAGCCACAGAAATTATAGATATTCCTCCGGCTGCTGACGGTCATCCCTATCCTGTGGAAGTAGAATTTTCTTATGACATCAATGGGATAGCTAAACTTAAAGCCACCATTCCCAACATTAACAAAAGTGTAGAGTTATCCTACGGTTACTCAGTCAAGCGCATGGCTAGTAAAGATATAGCTGATGCTGCTTCTCGCCTCAAAGAACTGTGGAAGCAAAATGCCAAGGCAAAGCAATACGAAGGGTTAATCAATAAGGCAGAACGGTATATGGCTGGAATCCCGCCTCAGGAAAGGTCGCCGCTCTCTGATATTGTTATGGAACTCAAAAAAGCTTTGATGAATGACAGCATTGAAGAAATCCAAAACGTGGGCGATCGCCTTGTAGACTTCTTGTTTGACTTAGAAAACGACATGGAAGACTAACAAATGGTATATGAATTTTATCATATCCTGGAGATTTCCTCTCAGGCATCTGCTGATGAAATCAAACAAGCTTACTTCCGGTTAGTTCGCAAATATTCTCCTGAAAAAGATCCAGAACGGTTTCAGCAAATTCGCGTCGCTTATAACACGCTTTCTGATCCAAAATCGCGAGAAAATTATGACGCCATGCAAAAGCACGGTGACGAAATTAAAGACTTGATTGACCAAGCAGAAAAGAACATCCAACTAGAAGAATGGTCAACTGCGATTCCCTTGCTTAAGCAAGTTCTTGTTCTAGCACCAAAAATGGATACTGCTCGCAATCTACTAGGTCTTTGTTACATTCATACTAAAAATTGGGATTTTGCTGTCAAAGTCTACAAAGCATTAACTAAAACTAATCCTGATGTAGCACTTTATTGGAGTAATTTGGGTTGTGCTTACAAACTGCAAGCTGAGTGTTTCAATAAGCAAGAGTTTAGTAAATTTCAACTTTATCACAATGCTCGTGAATGCTATCAGCAAGCAGTTAACTTGGAATCATTTAATTCTGTACCTTATTTAGAGATAGCAGAAACTTACCTTAGTGAAACGAATTACTCAGAAGCATTGGCTTGGGCAGAACTGGCTATTGCTGCTGATGGAAAAGCTGATTATAATGACTTTGAAGCTCTTTTCTTTATTTGCCGTGTTCACTTTTGTAATAATCAGTCACACAAAATTGAAGTCATAGCCAAGAGAATAATATCTTTACTACCTGAAAATATATTAGAAATACGACAATATGCTGCTAACCGATTTGCAAATATGGGAATTGAAATTGCAAAAAGTGCTGCTCAATCAGTTGATTTTAATATGTGGAGAGCGGCTTTTGAATTTATCAAGGCAGCAAAAAATTTAGATTCAAGTAATTTAGGTATTCAACAAATTTGTGTAAAATTTGAGGAAATAGTATCAACTATTAACCAGTACGAAACCCTTAGCCAAGATTACCTAATCATCCAAGGATTCCAAAGACTAGCGGCATTTTGTTTAGCTGATTATTTTGATTTTTATGATTCAGCGCCTGAAAGAAAAACTTTTCTGAATGACATACTAACTGAAATATTAGCTTCTCCGACAAGCACTATTTTTTCATCACTTGAGAGAATAAAATTTTACTATCCTGTGGTGTATGGATTGAACACAGAACTGTTCAATCGAATTGAGCAAGTCGCTTGTGTACCTTAAGAGGGTTCAGTGATTAGTTGAAGAAAAACCCAGCTTGGACAGAACTCAGAGAGCAGAATGCACTTTCGTTGGGGATTCAGATGTACTACGTTTTATATAGCAATCCTATTTGATTTGCAAACACCCAGAGGCTTAGATCCCCGACTTCTTCAAGAAGTCGGGGATCTTTTTGTTATAAAATTGTAAGTGGTTCTCGACACCGCTGGGAGCCGCTAGTCGTGTCACTTTAAATATCCAACTTTTTTTGCATTTTTTTGCCCACAAAGGCTCTGTAGTTGATATATTTGAAAAATTAATAGGATTTCCTCTAACCTTAGCAACATATTTTGTAGATTTATGTTATCCTGGGTTATAGGATTTATATTCGGTTGTGCAGTTTGTGTTTTATCTATTTACAAGCGTCTCTCCGAATCTAACTCTCTACATAGTCTGATTCTGGAGATGTTTCATGTCAATTTACGTAGGTAATTTATCTTACCAGGTCGAGCAAGATGACCTCAAACGCGTCTTTGCAGAATATGGAACTGTTAAGAGCGTTCAATTGCCTCTAGACCGGGAAACGGGTCGTGTGCGTGGGTTCGCTTTTGTAGAAATGGGATCAGAGGCAGAAGAAGCCGCAGCGATTGAAGCCCTGGACAGTGCTGAGTGGATGGGTCGTAATCTGAAGGTTAATAAAGCTAAGCCCAAGTCAGACTCAGGTTCTGGTGGTGGTGGTAGATGGGGGAACAATCGTGGTGGTGGTGGTGGCGGATACTCTCGTGATCGCTACTAATCAGCTTTGAAACAAAGAATTTAAGTCTAAGATTTCAAGGGCAGATTCCTTGTCTGCCCTTTTTTGCTATCCAGCTTACAGAATTGCTCATGTCCAACCACTAATTTAGCTAATTTAAAAGGAGATAGGATGACCCAAGTGATTCTTGGCGAAAATGAAGGAATTGAGTCAGCCCTCCGGAGATTTAAACGAGAAGTTTCCAAGGCAGGAATTTTTCCAGATTTGAAGAAGCATCGTCACTTTGAAACACCCCTTCAAAAACGCAAGCGTAAAGCAGTTGCTAATCACAAGCAGCGTAAGAGTCGTTTCCGATATTGAGGACAAGTATCAGCAAATCAAGCTATGCTGACCAAACTGATGTCATAATTACCCAGGCAGTACTCAGCTATGCCCAATTGCCTGGGTAACAATGTTTGATGGAACACAAGATGACTCAGTAAGGAACAGTCATCACGCTTTAAACATCATAAGGATATTTAAAGATTATAAAGATATTTTGAGTGAGAGTAGATTACAACTTAAAAAAAGATTTGCTTAACGAATGTTTTATTAACAGGTATAGTTAACCGTGACCCCAGAAACCAAACACATAGTTAGCGAACTTAGGCATGAGTTCTACTGTCTGTTCGCTGCTGCGATGAATGTGCCGGTGAGAATAACTGGTGCATCCTATAGTAGTAATTCCCCTATCGCGTCTTGGGTGGATGATAGGCAACGCCTAAACTACTTGAATGTCTACGCTTACACAGCACCTGATGAATTTATCCCATTCCGCCCGTTCATTCTTCGCTTAGCCATTAACAAGAGTGCTGGTAGAGTCACGGTAGTAAAAAAGGGGCAAGAATGTCGAGGTCTTAATCGCGTGTGGGACTTCGAGTTAACCTTATTGCCAGGGGAAATCTTAGACTTTCTCCCTTGGGTAGTGAGTTTAGTTCAGGCTTATGACAAAAATTTACCCTCATTGCTTGCGCCACCACCTCATCCATTTGAATTGAAAGTGCCAACGGTTGGGTTATTCAATGAAGCATGGACTCAGAAAGCTTGGCTGCTTGCAGAAGAAGCAACAGCAACGTTCATTTAGGTTACTGTATCGCTTGCGTGGCGATTATATGTGCTGCTTTAAAAATAAAACTTAGCTGTAATTTTAAATGCTGCCCAGTAGTAAGGATGATTGTAAAGCTTTGTTTCTGCTGAGATCTCACCACTTCTATTCAATTCCGTTGCTAAATCTTCCTTAATGATGACTCCTCTTTGAGCTAGTTGATTTCGTAATTGTTCATACCATTGTTTGAATTCGCCAGCAGTCAATTCCTTAAGCCATTGAGTTGCTTCTGCTAAAGCACTGGGTGCTGATTTGTTTTGCTGAAGTCGTCGATAAAACTCTATCATCACAAAAGCACTAGCTGCCGATTCTGTAGCCCACAGCGTACTTAAGACCTGGCTGACTCCTTGAGTGAGAAAAACGCTGACTAAACCGACGTATTCGGTGGTGATATTTTGGTTGCTATTTATCGCTGTTTCGCAACTTGAGAGAGTGATCAAGTTGTAATTCGCAATTGGCTTATTGCAGATTTCTTCTACGGTTAATTTGTCTTCACCAGCTAACACAAATTCTGATTTTTGCGGTTGACTAAAATTGTCAGTTACATAGCCTTGAAAATGAAATATATTGTAATTACCAGATAAAGCAATTTCTAACTGGCTTTTAGAAACTAGTGAGCCTTCGATACGTTGACAACGACTGAACATGAGTCTAATAGCTTCAGATTCGAGTTGAGCAAATTGTCGTGCAGGATCATTTGTACTTTCGGGATGTTCCACAAACAGTAATGGTATTTGCACTTGATGGGGAGGTTGAGATTCCAAAGACAAGCCAATTTGGGCGCTAGGCAGATATGCAAATGTGAAATTATGCGGTTGGAATAACTCTTCATCCCAAGCAGAGGAGATATTGAAAAGGGCGTGGAGCGGAAATCTATGTAAGTCACGGTGGGGAATTAAAATCAGATGAGTGATATCTTCGAGTTCATTGACAATTGTGGAAACATTGAGGATATTTTTTAGATTTAATAGCCTCTGTTCCATATCTGCTTGCCAAGAATGACTACTTTTGTTCGATGCATCATTTGGCTGAAATTGCCGATATTCCGTGTATTGTTGATTCCAATCTTCTAACCAATCTTCAAATTCAACTAAGCGTTGCACCGCTTCGGGTAGAGGCATTTCATCAATAACGGCGACATTCAGGACAGGTGTAAAAATAGGAATCGGTTCTGGAGAGTTGTATTTAATGATGAAGGTGCGTAAGGTACAAGGGCTGATATGCCAGTAGATAATTGCAGTTGTGGGGTTGAGAAGCTGGTGAATTGATCGATAGTTAGGGGAAATAATCTCATCTGTCCAACCAGAAAGAAGCCAGGTTAAACAAGCATTTTTCCCATGTTCCGCGATTTCTAAAGCTTGCGCTATCTCACCGAACTGCACGGCTATATCAACTGCCAACTGTTCAAAAGCTGCATACTTGAGCGCCAACTCTTTTTTTTCTTCATCAGAGGCAGTGGTTTCACTAAGTAAGTATTGCAATAAATCTATAGCGTATTGATGTAATTCTTGGGCTTGCGAAGTTTCGCTCAAACATACAAGCGTTTTGATGAGGTTTTGCAAAACCTCCAGATGTAATTGAGGAAAAGCTTCTGGTGTGATAGTATTGAGGGCTTGATTGTACTCAGCTACGGCTTGGTGCCAATAATAGGAAGGTGTGCTGTGTCTCTTTCCTTGCTCGTAATGTGCATTGCCAAGCGCCAGACGCAATCTGCCCCAACCTTCTGGCTGTGTATCTTGGTGAACATATTTCAATCCTTGCTCGTAGCTTGCCAATTTTCCTTCATAGCCGCGTTGACACAGATCTGGATTTGCTGCAGCTATGGTACTGAAAAAAGTCAGAGGCGAGTCGCTAGAAACTACATTTCCTGCTGCATACCCTCGCCCAATCCAAGCTTCCCAGGTGTCAGGTTTGATTTGCAAAGCGTTGTCATATGAGGCGATCGCTTCTTCAAATCTCTGCAAATAAAATAGCATTACAGCTCGGTTGTACCAAGCTAAGTCAAACTCGGGGTTAATTTCTATAGCTTTATCATAGGAAGCAATTGCCTCTTGATGGTGTCCTAAATTTTCCAATGCGATCGCGCAATTAAACCAGGCTAAGTAGTAGTCCGGTTTGATTTCTAAAGCTTTGTCCCACGATGCGATCGCATCATACCAGCGTCCCAAATTCGCCTCTACCACACCGCGATCAATCCAAACTTCCTGTGAGGCTGGATTGATTTGAGCTGCTTGTTCGTAAGATGCGATCGCATCTTCATGTCGTCCTATTTTACCCAATGCACTTGCTAGAGCGTACCAAGCTTCGTAAAAGTCGCGTTGAATTTCTATTGCTTGCTCTAAGCTTGCTATTGCATCTTCAAATCGTCCTAAATTAGAAAGTTCTACACCTCGGCTGTACCAAGCTAAATCGAAGTCAGGTTGGATTTCTAAGGCTTTCTCAAACGATGCGATCGCATCATTCGTTCGCCCAGCCTGTGCTAACGCCACACCTCGTTGATACCAATTATCTTGGTCTTGGGGTTCCAGCATCACTGCTTGGTCGTAACTGGCAACTGCTTCCAATGGACGCCCTAACTTTTGCAACGCCATACCCCGACTAGACCAAGCATCGGGATAATTAAACTTAATCTCTATAGCTGTATCAAAGCAGAAGATGGCATCTTCAAAGCGTCCGATTTCACCGAGTGCCCCGCCTCGATTATACCAAGATTTATAGAAGTCAGGTTTGAGCGCAATTGCAGAGTCGTAAGATGCGATCGCCTCTGAAAAATGCCCTAAATAAAATAATGTTAACCCCCGGTTAAACCAATATTCATGCGAGTTGGGGTTAATTTCTATCGCTTTGTCATAAGATGCAATTGCTCCAGATAAATCACCTGTTTTTGCTTGCTTAAGACCAGTGTAAAACCATCCTTCTGCTTGTTCAAAAGGAGTCTGCTGTCGTTGATTGCTAAGCGCATTCGTCTTAACTGGTGCTTCGCTTTGAATTCCTAGCCCAGAAGCCAGCTGCTGAACTAAACTGCTACTCTGGTCTAACCTGACTAACAATTCATCCAACGTTACAGCTACGGGTGGCAATAAATCCGAAGGCTCAGGTAATATAGGAGCTTCAGATGTGACTGCTTGAATTTCTTTTGCTACTCGAGATTCTTCTTCCTCTTGCTCAACCGGAGTTTCTACAGGTGATGCTGTGGTTTGGGCATCTGGTCCATCGTATTCCCATATCAATTCCTCTCGATGATTGGTATACTCTTGCTGTGGAGAGTTTGAAACAGGTGCAGGCATAGTCGTTTCTGTTTCATGCCTGCCTTTATTGTCTGAATACTCTTTGCCGCTTTTTGGTGTCAACCCTTCTTGTATTGCGATCAGCGGGGTTGCAGGAGTGATACTTTCTGTATCTTGTGCGTCGTCTTTTTCCCAATACGCATCGCCCAAGTTTCGCGTCAACAACCGTAATCCAATGTCGTACGATAAATCTCCAATTGTCCCGATATCCAGTTCGCCTAGCTGTACCATGCGTTCTGCTAATTGAATATTTGGTGCAGGAGATATCAACAATTTCTCGCCAAAATCCAGCAGCCAATCTATCCAGCGCTCAACAGAGATCCGGTGTTCCATTCTTTGGATGTATTTGAGCGCCCACTGTTGCCCTCTTGCCTGATGCACACCTTCTAGCAGCTGAGTAAACAAATATTCCAAATCCGCATTTGTCAGCTCAGGTGGAGATTCCACCTTCTGTTCCGCTGTAGGATACATAGAACGAGTCTGCTTTTTCCTAAAGAGGAATCTGAAAAACTTGTTAAGCCACTTTACTAGCCGCTTGAGCATTTCGGACACTATTGGAGGTTGTTCATCATAAGATTTTAGCGATCACAGTGTTAAAAAAGTTATGAGTTACCCAAAAACCTCACATAACCATATGGGCAATTGATCGTATGTTTGGAAAACCAACAGCATACTAACAGCCCTATGAAACAAGGTTGTTTGTCATTCACAACAGTTTTACATAAAAAAAGGAACCAACGTCTGTCTAATAATGTATAGTACTATACATTATAGTAGGAAAAATTAGGTATTGAATTATGGTTCTGTTTGATTGCTACTCGATTCATTAGCAGCATGGAACTGATTCAGCAAAGCCTGGATAATAACTTGTGGATCTTCAGTCTCAATTCCCATTTGCTCAGAAATCTGGTTGCGTAAGTTCTCATCTTCCTGCAATAGCACAAGCAACTGATCTAACGTGATGGTTTGGTATTCTCCTTCTGGAAGGTTTTCTACTTCCATCACTTCGGCTTGGTTGTCAAAAGTTTCTGCAGGTGCAGGGATTTGCTTTTCTGCATCTGGTCCTTCATATTCCCATATTGGCTCGCCGCCTAGGCGCGTTAACAATTGCATCCCAATATCATAGGCAACGTCTCCAACTTCTCCAACCTCCAACTCACCTAGTTGTACCATTCGGGAGGCTAGTTCATTATTGGGTGTAGGTGCTGCTAGCAATCTTTCGCCAAAACGCTGCAACCACTCCACCCAACGTTGAGTTGAAACACGATGTTCAATATTATCCAGCCATTTCTGCGCCCATGCTTGCCCTCGTGCCTGATGTACGCCTTCTAAGAGTTCTGTAAACAGAAATTCCAGATCCGTATCGGTAAGGGGTGGAGGCGGTTCTTTTTGAACATACGCCCCTGATTTGGCTAGAGTTTGGTTTTTGCCAAACAAGCGTTGAAAAAACTTTTTGAGCCATTGAATTAACCGCTTGAGCATCTCCCGCACCCGTAAGTGTTGGTGTTTACCATAAGATTGTAGCGGTGTCTTACGCGTCTGGGCACTGCACCATTGGGCTACTCAATTAAATAGGATGTAAATAAGATGTACACATGGAAACTTTTCCGTCAATAGTACGACATAAATATTTGCATAAAGAGAAAAATATCTTTAAACCATACACTGTTCCTTTATGGTAATTTTGTACTATAAAAAGTGAATTATCAATGTTTAAAGTGACTGTGTGTGTTTAAAATGGTTTCATCCCAAATTCGGTTGGGTGCTAGTTATTAACCCTCAGAGGGATTGACATTTCCAAATCCATGTCTTATGAACCCCTGCACCACAAGTATCGCCCAAAAAATTTTGCTGAACTAGTGGGGCAAGAGGCGATCGCTACCACCCTGACCAATGCTATCCGTGCTGCCAAAATTGCCCCCGCATACCTGTTCACTGGTCCTAGAGGTACGGGCAAAACCTCCAGCGCTCGTATTTTGGCAAAATCACTTAATTGTGTAAATAGTGACAAACCTACGCCTCAACCCTGCGGCATATGTGATGTATGTCAGGGAATCACCAAAGGCTATTCTTTAGATGTTATTGAAATTGACGCTGCAAGTAACACTGGTGTCGATAATATCCGCGAGATTATAGAAAGAGCGCAATATGCTCCGATTCAGTGTCGGTATAAGGTTTATGTTATTGATGAATGTTTAACTGGGGATTCTCAAGTTTTAACCAGTGAAGGTCTTGTCAGAATTGACGATCCCAAGATTAAAGGTAAACAGGTTCTTAGCTATAACGACTCTACAGGACAGTGGGAATTCAAGAAAGTTCTCAGGTGGTTAGACCAGGGAGAACGTGAAACGCTGGTTATAAAAACAACTAACCGTGAAATCAGATGTACGGGCAACCATTTGATCAGGACAGAGCGGGGATGGATAGCAGCAAGAAACGTAAAAGAAGGAATGAGGATACTATCCCCTGTGAATGTGGATGCGGTACCCTCATTTACAAATTTGGAATCGATGGGCGTATCCGGAGGTTTGTACCTGGACACCAGTTCACGGGGAATACATACGGCAAAAAATCATACGATTTGGAATCCATTCTTAAGCAAGCAGAATGACTCCGTCCCCTATGTGCCTGTGGTTGTGGGGAGAAGCTTGATATCCCGGCATTTTTACAACAAAAAGGCAAAGGACTTGGCAGCATCCAGTCTCACTGGAAAAGACATCCATACAAAAAAGGGCACAGAATTTGGGAACTTAGAACAGAAAATTTCCTTGCCAATGCCGAAATTTTCTCAACAGAAACACTCGGACTTCTTTACGGAACGCTACTGGGGGATTGTTCCATCAGTTAGCCAAATAAATTTAGTAGATTCCCTAGATTGGCTTTCGGACATGGAAAGCAGCAGCAAGAATGGTTGGAATACAAATCCCATCGCCTTGCAGTACTCCGACCAAAACTTTTCTCAGCACCTAACAGGGGATACGGCTTTGGAAAAATGGCGGTCTATTGCAACACATCCTGCCATCCCCAACTCAAGGAAGTTTTTGACATCGTCAAACCCAATGGGGATAAAAAACGGGTTTCCATGGAGTGGATCAATCGAGTTACCCCAGAAGGACTTGCTTGGTGGTTTATGGATGATGGTTCACTCAGTTTTACCACTTCAGGAAGTCCAAGGATTAAATTACATACAGAGGGATTTTGTACCGAAGAAAATCAAATCCTTAGCAATTGGCTTGCCGCAATGGGGTATTCAACAACAAAAGTTAATAGCAGAAGTAACGGAGACAAGACATACTGCTACATCAACTTGGGTGCAAGCAGCAAAAAATGGATTTCCGACCTTCAAATATATTCAATTCCAGCAATGGATTACAAGTTTAGAAACTGTTGAATCTGTTCGTCTCGGTGAAATTGAGCGAGTCTATGACATCGAAGTTGAGGATAATCATAACTTTGTAGCTAACGGGCTTTCCTTGCATAACTGCCACATGCTCAGTACGGCAGCGTTCAACGCGCTACTGAAGACGCTCGAAGAACCACCGAAACACGTTGTCTTTGTACTGGCGACGACTGACCCGCAACGAGTCTTACCTACGATTATTTCCCGGTGTCAACGCTTCGACTTTCGCCGAATAGATTTAGAAGCGATGGCGATGCATTTAAGTTATATCGCTTACAAAGAAAATATTAATATTACTCCAGAATCGATCACACTGATAGCGCAAATTGCTCAAGGCGGATTACGCGATGCAGAAAGCCTCCTTGACCAGTTAAGTTTATTGTCAGGTGAAGTCACACCAGACAGAGTTTGGGATTTGGTCGGTTCGGTAAGCGAACGCGATTTGCTTTTTTTGTTAAATGCGATCGCCTCTGACAACCCCGAAGCTGTTCTAGACTGCACTCGAAAAATTCTGGATTCCGGTCGCGAACCTCTAATTATTCTCCAGAATTTCGCAGGATTTTACCGAGATTTACTGATAGCTAAAACTGCATCTCGTCGCAACGATTTGGTTGCTTGCACTCCTCAAACTTGGGAAGCGCTGATTGATTTTGCCCAAGAGTTTGACATAAGTACAATTTTGGCGGGACAACAACACTTGCGAACCGCTGAAGTGCAATTGAAAAACACTACACAACCCCGTTTGTGGTTAGAGGTTACATTGCTGGGATTGTTACCCTCAGCGAATATCCCTGTTCAGCAAAATGGTAGAGGCGCAGTTTTCACACCTAGAGTTTCACCACCTCCAATGCCACCACCTGTAGGAAAAGGTGAACAAACGCCAGTTGCAAGCCGTGAGACACCTTCCGTATCAGCACCAGAAAACAACCTGAGAACAACTGAATTCGTTTCAAAAACTGTAGAAGAAGAAGTAAAAAACCACCAAACACATAACTCATCACAAACTCCCACTGTTCCTACTCCCTCATCTCCCTCATCTCCCTCATCTCCCTCATCTCCCCCTCCTCCCTCATCTCCCTCACTCCCTCACTCCCTCACTCCCTCATCTCCCTCTCCTCCCCCTAAAGTAGAAGCCGTATCCTCAGTACCCCAAACACAGGAAGTTACTGAGGTAACACAATTTGACTTAACCCAAGTTTGGCAGCAAGTACTTGCTAATCTCCAGCCGATTTCGAGGCGAGAATTACTGCGCCAAATGTGCCATCTTATAGAATTTGATGGTGCTGTAGCCCGTGTTGCCATTAAACAAGCATGGTATAAAAAAGTCCAATCAGATCAACCTAAAATTGCCGCAGCGTTTAAGGAAACTTTCAAGTGTGACGTCAAGATAAATCTGGAATTGGCAACCGCATCAACTTCTATCCCTGCGAAGACTTCTCCTGCTCAAAACAAGCCTGTCACTCCTGCGAGTTACGAACCTCCTCGTGCGCCTTCTCCTGAAGTTCCTAAATCAACGGAAACACCTCCGACAACAACTTCAAATGCGACGAATAATGGTAAGGTACCTACTTCAGACACCAGCGATTGCCCAGAGGGCAGTGGCAAAGCCAATCGCAGTGCTACACCTTCCCCACCCCAACCTCAAGCTTCCACAGAACATTGGGAAGTTGATGAAGTCGCAGCCGCGGCTCAACGTTTGGCACAATTCTTCGATGGAGAAATCATCCGATTTACAGATGACACAGAACGACAAAACTTAACAAGCATATCTGAGTGGGAAGATGATTCAGACGCTGAAGATGAATTTTAACCGGGAGTGGGGACTGGGGACGCTTGGATTGGGGAGTGGGAACTGGGGAAGATGTTCTTACAGGATTTCGGCGGGGTTTGAATCCCCGTCTATAATCCTCCCAATACCCAATCCCTAATCCCTAATCCAAGCGTCCCCAATACCGGCACCGGCAATTCTTCCCCAGCCTATAAAGGGATAGAGACTTCTTGCCGCGATCTTATTAAACAAAATAAAAGAGAGAAGATAAAAAAATCTGCTCTCTTCATTCTTCTCTCTTCATTTTTTATTCTTTACCTTGATGCACAGTTTTGATCCATTTCAGGCGCTTTGGTCGCACTGACATTCGGGCTGTGGTGCTACTGATGACCACAATCCAGTGGAACATATATAAAGCGCCACGCAAGGTCTGAAGCAGTAGGACAAGATAAGTGGATAATTTGAATTCCTTTTGTTGACGTATCCGCCGCAGACCTGCGAACATCCCCGCCATTGATACCGTCACCGTCAAACCAGTTACTGGGCTTAAAATTGGTGGACGATGTCGGGCGATCGCCATCAATAAATCTGGTACTGCCGCTGTGGGTAAGATGTACTGGAGCAGGATAAAGAATATGAATAAATTCAAGGTTTTGCGGGTTCCCATGCGGTTTTTGAGAATCAGATCCCAGTAATCCAAATACCGCTGATATCCGCCTTCTGCCCAACGGCTGCGCTGATGCCAGAGGGCGATCGCATTTGTCACGCCTTCTTCCTCTACCGCTGGGTTGAACACGCACTCAATATCCCACTTATCTAGATGCAAGCGTAATGCCAAGTCTAGATCATCGGTAATTGTTTCCTCATTCCAGCCGCCGCAACGCAAGAGCGCTTCTCGCCGGACAAACTGACCGTTACCCCGCAGTTCGCCAATACCGCCTGCTGCTGTCCTTTGATGCTGCAGAAAAGTATCGACTGCCATTTCTGCGGCTTGACCTTTTGTCCAGAAATTTTCATTGGCATTGGCGATCGCCTTTCGCACTTGCACTGCGCCCACATTTTCCCGTTGAAACAACGGTATGACACGCACTAGCAAGTCCGATGACACTTGGGCATCGGCATCAAACACCGCCAAAATTTCCCCTTTTGTCAGCCCTAGCACCTGATTCAACGCTCCTGATTTTCCTCCGCCTGCTTCTGGCTTTCGCCGCAGTATCTTGAGTTTGTCGTATTCCTGCGCTAGTTCTGCCAACAACTGGGGCGTCCTGTCGGTGCTGTTATCATCAATCACCCATACTTCATATTGTCCTTCTGGGTATTCTAGATTACAAAGGTTTTTGACTAATCTACCAATGACTGCCTCTTCATTTTTAGCTGCCACCAACACTGATACAGATGGCAAATCTTCCTGGATTTGCTCGTTCATGCGTTTTGGTCGAGCAAATACCACCACTAGGACGTGAATGCCTATGATGGTCGTCAGCCCTAGTACGAACAGAGTTCCCCAGGAAACCAAATGCAGTGCAATTGTGCCACTCCAGACCATTGTCAAAACTAGAGCGGCTTTGCGTCTACGACCTTGAAAGCGGGATGGAAGAGACACGCTTGTGAATGTCTCCTCCTCTAACTCTTCTTCTGACTCCTCTTGTGAGATAGAGAGGTCAGAAAATAACGAGTTGAGCGGATCAAGCTCGTTGTAAGAATCGTTGTCGGGCCAGGAATTCGCTGGCATAGGTTACCTGATTCAACCACCAGTATTTGTCTACACCCATAAAGAAGCTGGGTATTAAGTAACACCAAACAGTGCAACCTTCACATACCTTGAGTTTACCTTGAGATTGGCGGTATTTGTCTACCTCCTCAGACTCACGATAAAGCTCGTACAGTCGCCCATTAATGGGAATTCCCGTTTGGGCGAAGTGGTAGCAAGGTAGCAGCAGCTCGTCGTTGGGAGAAATAGCAATAACGGCATCTACCGCCTTACAACGGGGATTTTTAGTATTATTTCCCCCAGCTTCAATAAAAGCGAGTGCAGCCCTATTGTACCCGACATTGTTATATTTCTTTGCAGTTCCTTCAATTGCTGCTACCATTTCCGCCGTGGGATTCTTATTCGAGTTGTAGTGTTCGTGTGCTGTAAAGGCTGGGTTCAGCCAAACCCGAACACCGAGTTTTTTGCCTAATTCTCCCACTTCGTCAATGCGATGGTAATTCTGGGCGGTGACAGTGTGATTAAGAACTGGGTATTGTCCCAGAGACTTGGCGATCGCCACCGACTCTACCAATGTGTCAAAAATTTTTACTCCTCGCGACTGATCATGAATTTCTGCATCTCCACCATCCAAAGAGAAATTCAAATAGTCTACTAATCCCTGAATTTCTTTGGCTTTCTTCGGATACAGAATTGTATTCGTCGTCATGCTGGTGATAAAACCCTGACGTTTCGCCTCCGTATAAATTTCCCCTACATCATGCCGCAGCAGCGGTTCACCACCTGTAAAGTCCACATACTTGACTCCCAAGCGGCGTAAATCCTCTAAATTATGCTTAATTGTCTGATAATCAGCTTCTTTTCCTGGCTCTAATGACCAAATGTTACAAAAATGGCATCTGGCATTACAGCGGTAAGTCAAGTAGTAATTTGCGACCAGTGGAGCCATAGCGTAAAACCACCTAAGTTTCCTTAAGACATCTTGAAACGGAGTTCACAAAGAGTCAACCAATTACTGCCTCACAGTTCTTGCGTCTAGGTTAAATTAGGTATTCTTCCCTACAAGAACGCAAGAGGGGCGAACGGGCGAGAAGGGAGTAGTCATGAGTTCTTCTCTCTATCACTGTGTCCGCTTGTCTCCCCATCTCCCGCAACAGATGTGTAAACAGAAATTTTTTTGGGAAAACTATTAACATCCCCTAAGCAGCCTAGTTGTCAACTTACTTAAGGAATGTTTAAAGATGGTTTTAGAGCAACTCGAACCCGTTACTCAACAACAAGCAAGCGTCTACTTGCCTTATATTCAAGCTAGCAAACGTAATTTCTTGCGCTATGCGATTAGTCTCTATCAAAAGGGCGCTTTGGAAGGACACCGTAAGATAGAAGGCAGTGATAATATTTCCTTTGTCGCGACTTGGAATGTTGCGACTCTACCCTCAGACTTAACCCGTTGCCGAATGCAGTTTGATGGCAACGCGGAATTAAGCTATGAAGTGATGATGGCAAGCTTTGAGTTTATTAATTTTTTAATTGAACTGATAGAAAATTATAAACGTTACCGCGTAAGCGATTTTTCCCAAGGGTTTTACCGCAAGCTACTGCGTATCGAGGATTGAATTGTACGTTTTCGCAACATAACTACATAAATTGTTGGTTATGGCTGTGCTATACCACTATCAAATAACTTTTTTTGAACTATCAACACTCCTTGCAAGTTGAGCAATCATTCTTATCGTCAACTTGGTTTACAACTTCAATTGCATAGTTCGACCTAAAATGAGTAGAACCTAGCTGAATTGTAAAAAGCTCTCAGCAATAAGCTATCAGCTGACTTTGCTTGCTGGTGCCTTACGGGCGTCTACAGCTAAGATCAACAAAATTGCTGAAAGCTACTTGACTTTTGAAATTAGGAGTGCATGTGTGCCAAAATCTGCTAAATACTTATTAATTGGCTCTACGGAGGCTTACTGCGGGAAATCTGCAACAGTCCTAGGTTTGTCTTATCAACTCCAGCGCAAAGGGCTGGATATTAGTTATGGCAAACCGCTAGGCACATGTTTGAGTCCATCAGAGGGAACCGTGGTTGAGGAGGATGTTCAGTTCATAACTGATAGCCTCAAGCTCCCAAAAAACCGTATTGCACCGACAATGCTGGCTTTGAATGAAGTCACTGTGCAAAAACGTTTGCGCGGGGAGAATAAGATAGATTATCAAAAGTCCCTAGCGCAGCAATATTCGCAAATGGTCTTCGGCGACTTAGTGTTGCTTGAGGGTCCTGGTAATTTGGAAGAAGGCAGCTTGTTTAATTTGTCTGTGCTACAAGTAGCCCAAGTGGTGGATGCTGCTGTGCTTTTGGTAGCCCGGTACAAATCGCTGCTTTCAGCTGAAGCTTTATTGTCTGCTAAACAGCGCATCGGCGATCGCCTAGTTGGTGTTGTCATCAACGATATTCCTACAGAACAATTACAAGCTGTCAACACCACTATCCGTCCGTTTCTGGAACAGCATGGTGTTCCCGTGCTGGGAATGTTACCAAAAAGTCTTTTGTTGTGCAGTGTCAGCGTTGGTGAACTGGCAAAACAGCTTGGTGCAGAAGTTCTTTGCTGCAATGAACGCTTGGATTTGATGGTGGAAAGCTTGGCGATTGGGGCGATGAATGTCAACGCCGCAGTCAAGTATTTTCGGAAGCGCCGAAATATGGCAGTGGTGACAGGGGGCGATCGCGTAGAAATTCAGCAAGCTGCTTTGGAAACTTCTACCCAATGCCTGATTCTCACCGGACAATTGCCTCCCCCGCCTTTCATTCTCAATCGTGCTGAAGAATTAGAAATCCCAATTTTATCGGTTGACTTGGATACCCTAACGACTGTGGAAATTATTGACCGCACTTTTGGGACAGTTCGTGTCAACGAACCGATTAAGGTCGAGTGCATCCGCCATCTCATGGCTGAACATTTTGATGTTGACCGCTTGCTTGCTCTACTGGATTTAAGACCAGCAGCTGCACTCTCTTAAAAACCCTACGCAGTTTGATCCACTCATGAAGATGTAGTAGGGGCACAGCGCCCCCGTGTAGTGCCCTTACAAATCATCTGTCACACATTTCATTTGAGTAAGATACAGCTTGACGATTTTGAATTTTGAATTGGTTATGATCGAAAGAATTTTTTTTCCTTGGATGTAGTGGTATTCCATTAGGTAATAGTGGTTCTGGAATTTGCCGATTTTGGTGAGCAACTGAGGGATGAAGCACTTTGGTGAAGTGACCGTCACTGTGCATCCGACAGTGAACTGCGATCGCGCCCCGGCGGGCACTCCTGGCAGAACAAGCAAAGTTTCAGTACCTGACTCTGCTCAATGGTATAAGTTATGAAACACATTGGATTGCTTGGGGTGAGCAAGCAATCCAGCTATTGAGTTGATAAAATAGCACAATTGCATCTCTACTCAAGGATAAATAGCTTACAGGGAACTCCCCCTTTGTCTGTTACAATAGCTAGGTTGTTTAATCTGATTTTGTCCGTCTTTGAGCCAGTCAACAGACCTTATCAACGTCGATTCATTAGCGCAAGAACTGGCGACAATCCAGCAAACGGGTTCCAAGCGAATCGCGGTGCTGGGTTCACGTCATGTCCCGATTACCCATCAGAATCTCATCGAGATGATGACCTATGCCCTGGTTTTATCAGGCAATCGGCTGATCACCTCTGGTGCTGCGGGTACGAATTCAGCTGCCATCAAGGGAGCAATGCGGGCTGATCCCAATTTGTTGACGGTGATTCTACCTCAAAGCTTAGAACGCCAGCCTCATGAATCGCGCCAGCAACTAGAACAGGTAATGCATCTGGTGGAAAATCCTAATAATGACCATCTGTCCCTTGCTGAAGCTAGTTACTTGTGCAATAAAGAGATTGTCTCGCGCTGTCAGCAACTGATATGCTTTGCGTTTCACGAAAGTGGCATTCTGCTGCGAACTTGTAAAGATGCAGAAGAACAAAGAAAGGTGGTGACACTATTCTACTTTGATTAATCATTTGTCATTTGTCCTTTGTTTTTTGTCTATTGTGTTTGACTAGTGACTAATGATTATTTTTTTGTACTCCATTGCTGCTGCTGTCGTACTGATTTACCTGCCGTTTCTCGTGGTAGGTTATGCTCGTGTCCGTGTTGGGTACGATATGTCTGCTCCGCGCGCCATGTTTGATAAACTACCACCATACGCTCAACGAGCGACTTGGGCACACCAAAACTCGTTTGAAGCGTTTATGATTTTTGCCGCAGCAGCATTGATGGCATATGTGACGGGTGTTAATTCTCCCCTAGCTATTGGGGCGGTCATCGCTTTTCTCGTGGCTAGGTTGCTATACTCGATTTTTTATATATTGAATATACCCGTTTTACGCTCGCTCATGTTTGTCGTAGGCTCCCTTGGCTATGCCATGCTCATTGTCCTCAGTATTATTCAAGCAACTAGCTAATTGGAAAGTGAGGACTAGTTAGTAGTTAGTGCTTAGTGGTTAGTGGTTAGTAGTTTATTGGTTAATAAAAAATTCAATAACTACTAACTACTAGTCATTACTAATTACCAATCCAAAATCCAAAATTTAAAATCCGAAATGCTTTATGGCTTCTACCTATTCCTTTGACATTGTAAGCGACTTTGATAGACAAGAATTGGTCAACGCTGTTGACCAAACTGTGCGAGATATTAAAAGTCGCTACGACCTCAAAGATACTCAAACAACTGTTGAGTTAGGTGAACAAAGTATTACCGTGAACACTGACAGCGAGTTCACTTTAGAATCCGTACACAACATACTGCGCGAAAAAGCTGCAAAGCGCAATCTCTCGCAGAAAATCTTTGATTTTGGCAAAGTAGAATCTTCTAGTGGTAACCGCGTTCGTCAAGAAATCAAACTTCAAAAAGGCATTAATCAGGAGATTGCCAAGCAAATTTCCAAGTTGATTCGCGACGAATTTAAAAAGGTGCAAGCCTCAATACAAGGGGACGCAGTGCGTGTTACCGCTAAAAATAAAGATGACTTGCAAGCTGTTATTCAACGGCTGAAGCAAGAAGATTTGCCTGTTGCTTTGCAATTTACAAATTATCGTTAGTCCTTAGTTCTTAATAAGAATTTAGGACAAAGATACGGATTCTCGCTTGTTTAGAATAGAAGCAGACCGTAGGGGCACAGCATTGCTGTACCCTTACAAACAATCAGTATTACAGCCAATTGAGAAGTGCCATATCCAACGACTATTGATTTCAAATTAAATTGAACCTTTAGGGCAGGCAATATGCCTGGCCTACTTATTACAAACACATACAGCAATGAGTTGAATAGTGAGTATCGCCCACCACTTCATCAACCACGTCCGCCAATACTGTTTTGGAAAGCTGGACGCTCAGACAGCTGTTTAATGTAGTTCAATACAGCTGGGTAGGGGCTGAGGTCTAACTTGAGCATAATAGGAATGTAAGATAGAACGGAACCTACAGCTACGTCAGCAACTGTAAATTCATTGCCTAATAAGAAAGGTTGACGCTCAAAAATTTCATTTAAAGCATTCATCAAGAGGGGCATTTCTCGCTCTCGGTTTGCTTCCACAAAAATTCCTGGACTCAAAGTGGCATTGGCAAATAATATCCACTGGGCTAATATAGCCCTCTGTTCTAACGAGGTAGTTTTGCCGTACTTTTCGGCGAGATACAGTAAATTTGCCCCAGATTCCCAAAGTTGCAAATCACCATCAACAATCGCCGGAACTTTTCCTATAGGGTTAATTGCCAAGTACTCAGGCTGACGGTGTTCACCCGCTTGCATATCCAGTTTGACAAATTCGTAAGGAATTCCTAGTTCCTCTAAATACCAACGAACAATTGATGCGCGACTACGTGCGCCACCGTAAAGTTTCAACATACTAACTAAATCAGCGATAATGAACTGTCATCAGTTACCAGTAATTATATGGTATATTTATAGTAATTTATAAGACATATAAATCCTAACTGATAACTGATGACCGATTAAAGAACTTTATGAGTATGGGAATGCTGTTTAACGTTGTCTTCCTTTGTAACAACTCGGGAAGCATTTAGCACCCGCTTGCGTTCAGTAGAATATTTAAACTCAGTATAAGTTGCGCCCAGAGGAATCAGAGATTTAGCAGCTTCACGGCGCTTGTAGGTGCGAGCAGCGGCGATCGCCCGTTCCACAAAATCATCACAAAACTGAGCCGTTTGCGGAAAACCAGCCGGAATTTGAAGTTTGTCTTCCTCCAGTACAGAACCCAAAGTTGTGGCACAAGCGAACTTAAAGGAGGTAGAAATACCCTTAACAAGCGTTTCCAAAGACGCAGACGGAATAGGTTCTATAACTTCGACTTCATAAACTTCTCCGTCTTCTTTGACAAAGCAAGTTGCTAAGCCGATGACGATGTAGTCGTCAGCTGCTAAATCAGGAGCATTGGGATAAGAAGTGACACTTGCCATAAGAAAAATTTCTCAAAACTTCAAAATAGAATTCAGAATTCCGGACTCAGTCTTCACAATATCTTTATTTTTCTGTGTTCTGACACCTAAATTCTGAGTTCTTTGACAACAAGGGCTTTTTGGCATTTTATCAACTTGTAGCTCACACTACTTGAATACTCAATGAGATTGATCTGGCTATTTCTGGAATTCGACTTGGGGAAGACGTATCAATTATTAGATTGAAACATCTATTGAGTATAGTGTGCCTTTATCTGGTGGAACGGAAAGTGCTATATGGCTTTTGTAGACATAGATCACACATTACCTTTGGTTGCATATAGCGGCAATGCTTATGCCCAAATACTCATAGCCACCTTAACAAGTGACACAGTTAGAAAACCACAAGAACGGGGAACCCTATAAGTTGATCTCACAGAGCAAGCAGCTCAGGTAGGAATATATGAACAGTCACTCATTTTTACCCTTTGGTGACAAGCAAAATCACCGCAACCCATTTGCCTTGAATAATACAAGCGTACTACAACAGCAAGGGGCTAACGGTAGCAGCAAACCTGCTTTGGGAGACAGCTACTTGCGCTCTCGTGCTCTAACAAAGGCTCAGGAAGGAAACTACATTGAGGCGATCGCGTTATTGAGTCAATTAATTCATCGTCATCCCCACAATGCTATTGATTACAACAATCGAGGGCTGATTTATTTTCAAAGTGGCGAAACCCAAAAAGCCTTTTGTGATTATAATACAGCGTTGGAACTAAATCCGAAATTAGCCAGCGCCTATAACAATCGAGCGAACTACTATGCAGCGTGTGGAGAATTGGTGGCAGCGATCGCTGATTATGATCGGGCATTAGATTTAAATCCCAGCCACGTTAGGGCATGGATTAACCGAGGCATTACCTTACGCGACTTGGGGCAATACGAAGAGGCAATTGAGAATTTTGAGGTGGCTCTGCTTTTTGGTCAATTAGAAGGGCATATTATAGCAGAACGAGGTAGAACTTATCATATTTGGGGCGATTGGAATTGTGCGATCGCTGATTATCGTCGCGCCTTAACTCAACTGCCTTCTGTTGGGTTTAACAGCGAGGAGCCAGGTTTGCGCTTGCGTTTACAAGTTGAGAATTGGTTAGATGAATTGCTGCGTCCACAGCATCTTAACTGGTAGATTTTGCACTCATTGCCGTATGCATGGCGTATCCATGAAATGCAAAGTCAGAAACATCCTGATAACCATCAATGGCTAATAGATGATAACTACATAGCTCCTAAAAACTGAGCTACTAGCTATTCACTATTAGCTATTATCTTTGTTGCAATCTCCCCAATTTATTGATGGAGTCATAACTACGCAATAAGGAATCAGTTTTATTTTATTGTGCTTGTTCAACTTCTGTGGCATCCTTTGGAAAGACGATCTGACGCTGGTTAGGGTCAAATCGATAGCCCTGTTCTTGCATAATCATCTTAGCTTGGCGCGGATCAAAGCTACGGCTAAATTCTGCCTGCAACTTATACACACGTTCTTCCATTTGCTTGACATCAATGCTGATCGCTCGTAACTTATCTTGCTGTGACCAATGCTCAGGCAAAAGTTGTATCAGAGCGGATATTGCTGCTGTTGAAATGACAACATTAACCGCTATTTTTGCCGTAGTTTCCACTGCCATCACTTGATAAGAGCGTTGGCGCAGACGTCGCTTTGGTCGAGGGGTGACTCGACGCTGTTGTATAGGTTGTAGCGGGGGTCTAGAGGGTTGAAAGGCGTTCATAGTGATAAAAAGAACCTCGCACTTATGAGCGGACGCACCACAAAAAGCGTAGCTGCACTAATTGCGGTTTTATTTAGCTGTCATATTACTTCATTTTTTCGCACTTGGCACACTGAGATTATTTGTTGAAAAAATAAACCTGGCATGACTACGTGTGCGGTTTCCAACAAATTACGACAGTAAGCCGCAAGCGTCTTTTGAACTGCACCCTGGACTGCCAGGTTTATAACGGTTCTTAGTTGAGTGCAATACATCAAGAAATAAGAACCACAGATGGACACAGATGAACACAGATAAATCTGTACTTCATCTAAACAAGAAGCGCTATATTAGCTCTTCAAGGTGTTACGAATTGTAAAGTGCTGTTGCCAACCGCCAAGCAAGAACGCCTGGAATCAGCGCCACAACAAGAGCGATGTACACTTGAGTATCTGAGATCGAAGTTGTCACCTGAGCAAGGTACAGAGTATCTAACATTGACATGATTTGAAACCTCCCAATATCAACAGATTTTGAATAGCTCGTTTACTACTTTTCCTTGTTTTGCCAAGATTGGGGAATAGGTTGTTACAAGATGCAACAATCGCTGATCATAAGTTATGAGTTATTAAAAAAATTTATAAAAATATGGATTGTTATTTGGGCATAGACTTTGGCACGTCAGGTGCAAGGGCTGTGGTGATTGACGAGCAAGCTTGTATTCAAGCCCAAGGGCGTTATCCCTTTGAAATGTCAGAAGTTTCGGACTTAGCAAGTTGTTGGAAAACAGCATTGTTTAGCTTGCTTGAGCAAATTCCTCAACAATTGCGGGGCGAAATGAGGGCGATCGCAATCAACGGCACGTCTTCCACGGTCTTACTGTGCGATGATGCTGGTAAACCTGTGGATGTACCACTGCTGTACAACGATGCACGAGGAGCGACGGTGATAGAGCAGTTGAGAAGCATAGCGCCTTCAAATCATACAGTATTAAGTGCAACTTCTAGCCTTGCTAAACTTCTGTGGATGTCGCAATTACCATCTTTTGCTCAAGCCCGATATTTTCTGCATCAAGCTGACTGGCTGGCATTTCTCCTACATGGGCAATTAGGTATTAGTGACTACCACAATGCTTTAAAGCTGGGTTATGACGTAGAAAAGTTAACATACCCAGACTGGTTAGAGAGTATCCAAATAGGAATTCATCTACCTAAAGTAGTAACTCCTGGAACTTTTATTGCTGAATTACGCCCTGAGATTGCGTCTCAGTTCGGTTTGCATCGAGATTGCTATGTATGTGCTGGAACAACTGATAGTATTGCAGCTTTTCTCGCCAGTGGTGCCCAATTCCCTGGTGAAGCAGTAACTTCGCTTGGTTCAACACTGGTGCTGAAACTGTTGAGTTGCACCCGTGTGGAAGATGCGAAATATGGGATTTACAGCCACCGCCTTCCCCCCCTTAACAAGGGGGGGACAGAGGGGGGGTTATGGCTGACTGGAGGTGCTTCCAATACTGGGGGTGCTGTGCTAAGGCAATTTTTCACTCATGCTGAGTTAGAAAGGTTGAGTCGTGAGATTGATGGGTCAAAAGTCAGCGAGTTAGATTATTATCCGTTGTTGAAGCTTGGGGAACGCTTTCCGATTAATGAGGCAAATTTACCGCCGCGATTGGAACCGCGCCCGAATAATGATGTGGAATTTTTGCATGGGTTGCTGGAAAGCATTGCTCGGATAGAAGTACGAGGGTATGAATTGTTACAGGAATTGGGAGCCGACCGATTAACCCGCGTCTATACTGCTGGTGGTGGTGCGGCGAATTTTACCTGGACGGCAATTAGGGAGCGTCTTTTGCAGGTTCCTGTGGTGCAGCCTGTGAACATGGAAGCGGCGTATGGGACGGCGTTGTTGGCGATGAGGGGGTGGGAGAAATCAACCGCACCAGGCGCAGAGGACGCACAGGAGTAGGTGGGGAGATAGGGAGGAAGAACCCAACTATCTGCTCCACAAATGACAGCACAGATGGCGATAGTGATTATATCAATTAATTTATGCTGTTTTGTGCGCTCTACTCTGGGATCTTCCAAATCAGCAAAGTGGTCTGGAATCGTAATTTTCGGCTTCACTTTCAGAGGAACTTGCTCTATACGGTGGTTTTTCTTGCTTTAAAGAGTCTTTCTGAACAATACCACCATTATCGATTCTCTAAAGGAAGCGATCGCCCTGTTTGGAGAGTCAGATAGTTTACGACACACGATTATCCCATTTTTTTAGCCAGATAAATAATAATTTGTCAAGCAGATTTAGATGTATTTGCCCTGGCGTAGTAGCCGAGATCCGTTGGATAGGTCGGTGCTGCTCGGTATGGATATTGTGGGCTGTGGGTAAGGTGCTGGTGGATCAGACTCTACAAAAACAAGATCGAAAGAAATGACAAAGTTATCAAAATATTATTCATGGCAACCGCATTTTAGCTGAGTATATGATTGATATTAATTTTAAGTTTGCCAACACTAGTAGTAATTATACTAAGGTAACAGTCCCTGGTCTATAAGCGCACAGAATCGTTTCTGTAGTGCCAAACCTCTCTTCTGAGCACAACTCTGTTAACGGAGAGCTAAATGGACATCGAGACAACCAAGCCTAGCGTCAGTCGCATTAACAACTACCTTTTAGGCGGCAACCACAACTTTGAGATAGACCGCATAGCTGCCGACCAGTTCACACAGCTTGCACCGATACTGCCAAAATGGATGCGCCTCAACCGTTTGTTTCTCTATTTCGCCGTTGAGCAGTTGGTGGCGGCAGGCTTGAATCATTATATCGGTCTGGCGAGGGGAATTTCTACCCAAGGCTATCTTCACACTCGCCTACCGGAAACGTAAGTGCCCATTTATATGAATCCAACGACAGCGCGTGAATTGATGATAGGCGGTATGTTTGAAAAACCTGTGACATAAGCCTTTAAACCAGTTATCTGTATATTGAATCAGAAAAAACACTGTTATGCAAACCAAAGCATCTACCCCAGGTATTGCAATTATTGGAATGGGCTGCTTGTATCCAGGAGCAAGCGATTTACGGCAACTCTGGGAAAACATACTGGCGAGGCGGCAACAGTTCCGGCGAACGCCAGATCAGCGGTTACCGCTTTCTGACTATCAAGCTCCAGATCCTACAGTGCCAGACAAAACCTACGGATCTCGGATGGCGGTTATTGATGGGTTTGAGTTCGACTGGGCCAGTAAACGCATTCCGAAAACGGTGGTTGACACAGCAGATATCGCCCACTGGGTGGCTTTAGAAGTCGCGACGAAGGCTTTAGAGGATGCTGGGTACACACGTGAAAGTGTTGCGACTGAACGTACTGGCGTGTTGCTCGGAAACACTATGACAGGAGAGTTTTCGCGCTCTACTAACGTTCGACTGCGCTGGCCGTATGTCCGCCGTGCATTGATTGCAGCAGCCGAGGCAAAAGGTCTACCGTCGCAAGTTGTCACCTCCCTAGCAGAGACTATGGAGGAGTATTACAAGTCTGTGTTTTCACCAATTACCGAGGACACGCTTTCAGGTAATCTTTCCAACACGATCGCAGGCAGAATCTGCAACTTCTTCAACTTTGACGGTGGCGGTTACACAGTGGATGGAGCTTGTTCTTCATCACTGATTGCCGTAGCCACTGCTGCTAACGCTCTGACCAACGGCGACCTCGACCTTGCCCTTGCTGGGGGCGTCGATATCAGTCTGGACACTTTTGAATTGATTGGTTTTGCCAAGACCGGTGCCCTAACTGCTGGAGATATGACAGTTTACGACCGTAAGGCGAGTGGCTTTATTCCAGGAGAGGGATGTGGGTTTGTTGTTCTTAAGCGTTTAGAGGATGCTCGCGCTGACGGTAACTATGTGTACGCCGTGTTGAATGGGTGGGGAATCTCATCTGATGGAAAAGGTGGACTGACAGCCCCGAGCCGCCAAGGGCAGGCGAAAGCCTTACGCCGTGCGTATGAGCGAGCTCCTTACAGTCCGTGCAAACTCGACTTCATAGAGGGACATGGCACCGGCACACCTGTGGGCGATCGCACCGAACTCGAAGCAATTGCCTTGGCAATGAGTTCTGATGAGCCAAGTCCTCGCTCCTGCGGTGTCACCTCCTTCAAATCCCTCGTCGGTCATACCAAAGCGGCGGCTGGTATAGGAGCTTTCATTAAAGCGGTTATGGCTGTCAACCGTCGTGTTTTGCCTCCGGTAGCTGGCTGCAAGGAGCCAAACGCAGTATTTGAGAGTTCCGCCCAGTGTCTTTACCCGATCCTGCAAGGACAAATTCGCAGCCCGACGGAGACCGTGCGTGCAGGCGTTTCTGCAATGGGATTCGGTGGAATTAATTGCCACGTGACTCTTGAATCTGGCGATGCTCCGGCTGCTCACTTCAAACCGTTTATTGAGGAGCGGTCTTTGCTGGTTTCCAACCAAGAAACGGAGATATTCGTGCTCAGTGCTGCATCCGTTTCTGCTTTGCTGCAACGCACTGCGGCTGTGATGAGTATTGCGTCCGGGTTGAGCGTGTGCGAACTTACCGATCTGGCTTTGCACCTTACCCGCGAACTAGAACCGCAAATGCCTCTTCGAGCAACGGTGATTGCGGGTACACCTAAGGAGCTGATTGAACGTCTCAGCCTGCTGGAAAAATTGTTGCGTGAAACACCCCCTCCTAAAGGAGAGGTAGTCATCTCTCAAGAGAAAGAAGTCTGGGTTGGGAATGCTGTTCGGCAGAACCAAGTCGGCTTTCTGTTTCCTGGACAGGGTTCCCAGCAGTTAAATATGGCGCGATCGCTTGTAGAGCGCTTTAGCTGGGCACGGGAACTGGTGGAGCAGGCGGATGGCTGGCTGCGCTCTGTTGGTTGCCAAGGAGTGAGTGAATTCATTTACCGTCCAGTAGACCGCGCTATTAATACAGAGCAAGTTGAAGGGTGGTCGAGGACACTGGCACAAACCGAAGTTGCTCAGCCAGCTATCTGTCTTGCTTCGCTTCTTTGGATGCGTTACCTCAATCGTCTCGGGGTAAAGCCAACTGCTGTGGGTGGTCATAGCCTGGGAGAGCTAACTGCTTTTCACGCAGCAGGTGCTTTTGACGAGGAGGCTCTGCTACGTCTAGCAGCGGTTCGAGGACAGGCTATGTCCGTATCCGCAAACGGCAATAGCCAAGGCGCTATGGCAAGTCTCGCTTGCTCGCAACAAACAGCCGAAACACTGTTAAAGCAAGTCAGTGGCTACGCCGTCCTAGCAAACATCAATAGCCCAAAGCAGATGGTGATTTCTGGAGAGCAGGCGAGTATTGAGCAGGTGATTGAACTTGCCACAGCTTCCGGAATCCAAACGCGTCGGCTTCCGGTTTCTAATGGCTTTCATTCTCAACTAGTCTCTACAGCCGCCAAGCATCTGAGTCAGTACGAACTGGTACCAGAAACGCTCTTAGAGACACCTTTTGCCCTATTTTCAAGTTTGGACGGGCGGGAACCAGCACAGGGACTTCGACTGCGTGAACACTTTGCAAATCAAGTAGTCGCACAAGTAGATTTCATCTCTCTAGTGAAAACACTGGTACAGAAGAGCGATTTGCTAGTAGAGGTAGGTCCTGGCAAAGTGCTTTCCGGTTTGGTGCGCGATATTGTTGGTTCAGAACAGCCAAAGTGTTTTCCTGTTGAATCGAAAGCCGGACTTGACCGGGATTTGAACACGATGCTAGCCGCCCTGTTTGTCCACGGGTGTGAAATCAACTGGGAAGCCTTGTACGAGGGTCGTCTTGTGCGTCCCTTTATCCCAGCATCAAAACGTATGTTCATCGAAAACCCGTTGGAAAGACCGTTCCAGGTGTCTAAGACGAGCGTATCTCCTGCCCTTGGAGCGTCCGAAACCTCGCTTCATTCAATGCTCACCGAACAGACTCAGGTTCCCTGGGGGGTACTGTCTGATTACATTTCTCGGCGTGCGGGGTTTCTGACAGAGATAATTCGAGCGGACTTGCAAACTTTGCCGCTGCTTTCCACTTCTCCCATTGGTAGCAATGGCACAGGGAAGGCACCAGTTTTTGTGTCCCCTACTTCTAGTCCTGAAGTGCCTAAGCCTGCGGCAACACAGGGTGTTATTGCCAGCCGGGACAAAACCGATAGTATCCAGGACATCCTCGTGAACCTGATTGCTCAACAAACAGGATTCACACCACAGAGCATCACACCAGAAACCCGACTACTTGACGATCTCAACCTGGATTCAATCAAAGCAGGTGAAGTAATAGCAACCACCGCCTCCGAATTTGGTGTAGCAGCGAAGATCGACCCAGCGTCTCTAGCTAACGCCAAAATCCAAGAGATTGCCGAGGCGATTCGTGCAGTCATGGCAGATAGTAGCGGCACCATCAGTGAAATCGCGGCAACGCACAATGTTATTAGCTCGGACAAAACAGGTAGTATCGAGGACTTCCTTGTGAACCTGATTGCTCAACAAACAGGATTCACACCACAGAGCATCACGCCAGAAACCCGACTACTTGACGATCTCAACCTGGATTCAATCAAAGCGGGTGAAGTAATAGCAGCCAGCGCCTCCGAATTTGGTGTAGCAGCGAAGATCGACCCAGCGTCTTTAGCCAACGCCAAAATCCAGGAGATTGCCGAAGCGATTCGTGCAGTCATGGCAGATAGTAGCGGCACCATCAGTGAAGTCGCTGCTGCACTGACACAGCCATCAGTGAATGGGTCAACTGTCAAGAGCGAGCCAAACGGAAATAGAAACCGTGTCGTGCCAGGAGTGATAAAAGAGGTAAAACGAAAGACCCTAGTGCGTGACTTTATCGTCCGGGCTATGGTCGAGGAATTGCCATCAGTTCCAAAAGAAGGACATGTTCAGGAAAATTGGCAAACTGCGAACGTACTCATCCTCTGTGAAGAAAGCAACCTAAACATCGCACAGGCGTTGTACGACCAACTCCACGATCAAGGGGCTAAAGTTGAAGCCGTCTCCTTTGCCGAAGCACGTCTTAGCGCACTGACGGAAAGCACTGATTTTACCCACTTCATTGCTGTGCTACCCCGTATACCAAGTAGCGAGTTGTCGCCAGAGGCTCGTCTGCTCGATGCGATTGGGCGGTTAAACAGTTTGGCAGCTATACCATCAGCAGAGCGAAAAGCAGGTAAGCGTACGACGGTGGCTTATGTCCAATTTGGCGGGGGATATTTCGGAACACAGCCACAGATAGCCGATATGCAGCAATGCTGCGCCGTTTCTTTTGCAGCCACCATTCATCTCGAGCGACCTGATCTGAAAGTTCGCGTCATCGATTTCTCGCCGGAGGTAAATCCAGCCTTGCTGGCGGAACGCGTACTCACTGAACTCTCCACCCAAGATGGCTACATGGCTGTGGGTTATGATACACAACTGCTCCGTCGTGTTCCCAGACCATGTTTGCAAGAACCCGCTCTTTATCACAGCCGCAATATTACATGGTCGTCTAAAGATGTAATTATTGTAACAGGTGGAGGCAAGGGGATCACCGCAGAGTGTGCGATCGCCATAGCTCAGGATACAGGCGCTCGCCTGGCGCTTGTCGGTCGTTCACCGCACCCAAAAGAAGATGGACGCGGGAGTACAGAAACAGCGCGTACTCTTGAACGCTTTAGGTCTCTTGGGTTGACTTGTGAGTACTACACATGCGACGTTTCCGATTTCGACTCAGTAACGACTGTGATTCAACGAATACGACAAGAGCTAGGCGAGATCACAGGCGTAGTTCATGGAGCCGCCCTCAACTGGCCAAGACGTGCGGAGCAGGTATCTACAGCATCGGCGTTTGATGAAGTCAGCCCTAAGCTCAAAGGCGTCATGAACTTGTATCATGCGCTTCAAGGTACACCACTGAAGCTTTTTGCTGCTCTTTCGTCAGTTATCGGCGTTACAGGGATGCAACGCAATGCTTGGTATGCCTTCTCTAATGAAGCTATGGATTTGATTCTACGCGGCTTTAAAGCTCAACACCCGCAAACCGCTGTTGTTTCCGTCGCATACAGTGTGTGGGATGAGGTCGGAATGGGTGCGCGGATGGGAAGTGTGCGGAGTCTCGAGAAGATGGGTATAGGCGCAATTCCTAAAGATGAGGGTGTACGTCGATTTTTGCGGCTAACCAAAAACGATCCAGGCGATGTTCAAGTTGTGGTCGTAGCTGCGATGTACACAAAAGCCGCGCTAGATATGCAAGGCTTCGATACCTGGAACCCACCCCCGTATCCACTTCCAGCCGCGTCAAGGTTTCTTGAGCAGATTCTTGTCAACGAATCAGGCGTAGAGGTTGTGGCGCGATCGCACCTCAGCCTTGAGCGGGATTTATACCTGCGGGATCACATCTATAAGGGGTCATACCTGTTCCCAACCGTGTTCGGCTTAGAAGCTATGGCTCAAGCAGTTGCCTATGCAACCGGTGAGCATACCTTAGAAGCTCTTCGCATCGAAGACATCCGGCTTGAACGTCCGATCGTCGTCTCAAAAGACAAAGGAGTGGACATTGAAATTCATGCGGAAGTCATCGAGCGAGAGTCTTCAGACTCAGTGCGGCGGGTATGCGCATCAATCAGAACAGAGCAAACAGGGTTCGCTATCGATCATTTCTCTGCCACCTTTGTCCTAGGAATCGAAAACAACCCTCCAAAGGAGGATATCAAACTTCCAGAAGCTCCTCTCGATATTCAGCCACAGGAGGATCTCTACACCTGGCTACTGTTTCAAGGTCCGCTCTTCCAGCGTCTACAACAGATTTACAGCCTTGAGTCTAATAAGTTTGTATTCGGTGCCCAAATGCGTGCCGAATCGTCCGCAGGTAAGAACGGCTTTTCCGATGAAAAAGCAATGCCCTTACTACTTGGAGACCCCTATTTTAGGGACGCGCTGCTCCAATCTGCTCAAGTTGTGATTCCGAAAGATTTGTGTTTACCTGTGCGGATTGATAGCATTGAAATCTATCAACGCCACAGCGGTTTCTCTGGAATGCGTGTCGGAGTCATGACTCCTCAAACGCGTAACGAGAGTGAGTACAGCAGCACTGTATTTGCGATTGATGATGACGGGTACATCACCGAAAGGCTTAACGGTTATGTGACACGGCTTTTGGAACATCGTGAGGATCATCCGACTGCTGAAGAAATCGTCGCTCCCAGCCCGCGGGATGAAACAATCCTGCGCCGTAAACTGAACGAGCAAGCTGAGCAATTCAACTTGATCGCTCCGAAAATATCGTTGGCTCATCTTCCAGGTTTACATTTGCTGCCCAAAGAGGAACGGCACCAGCGTGAACTGCCTCTTTTATACAAGGCAGCCAGCCTAGCTCTAAACAGTAGCGATGATGTTACTGCAATGGTTCAATTCAGGTGGAGCGAGTCTGGAAAACCAGTACTTGAGTCGGTGGAGGGACTGGATTTGGATGTTTCCCTCTCCCACGACAATCAAGTCTGTGTCTGTGTTGTTGGACAGGGACCACAAGGCTGTGATATTGAACGGGTTGTACAACGAACGCTGTTGCAATGGACTGGCTTGTTGAGCAATGTACACCAGCCAATTTTGAAGCAACTCCTGGACAATACAGATACCCTAGCCAGAGCCGGAACTCGGATCTGGACAGCCGTGGAGGCTTTGCGTAAGGCAATCAACGGCTCTGAAATTAGCCTCGAAATTAGCTTATGCAAAGCTGACACCGTCTTATTCAGCGGTATAGTTGATAACCAGCGGCTACAGGTCTTGACCTTTCCACTGCAACTGTCCCGAGGACCAGAACGAATGGTCGCCTGCGTCGTACAAAAGTGAGGGGGAGAGTGGGGGTTCATATCCAATACTTCAAAGGATAAGGCAGACCTAACCCCCCTAGCCCCCCTGACCCTAATCCCCACTCCGTGGGGACCCCGAGTTCCCTACAAGGGAATGGGGGAAACTACCTCCCCTCTCCCCACGCCGGGGGGGCACCTGGAGAGGTTAACCCAGAAGTATTGGGTTCATACCCAGTTTTGCACGGGATTTTGTAAAAAATTACACAAAAAGGAGGGTCTTTGATGGTTTTCTCGACTCAACCAACTCAAGCTAAAGCTTGGGCAAAGGCATTCGCCCATCCTCCAACTGAGTTTGGATCGACGCCACTACCCATTCTTTCCGGTGCCATACCCACAGGATTGCGTGGTACTCTGTATCGCAATGGACCAGCACGATTCGAGCGCGGGGGACAGCGAATGAACCATTGGATTGATGGGGATGGGGCAGTTCTAGGAGTGCATTTCAGAAATCAAGAAGCCACTGGGGTCTATCGCTACGTGCAAACGGTAGGATACCAAGCGGAAGAAAAAGCTGGAAAGCTGATCTTTGGGGGCTATGGCATGACGCCACCAGGGGACATGTGGAAACGGTTCGGTATGGAGTTGAAGAATGCTGCGAACACTTCTGTGATAGCATTGCCAGATAAGCTGTTAGCTATGTGGGAAGGGGGACCACCTCATGCGCTTGATTTACAGACTTTAAAGACTTTTGGACTCGATACATTAGGAAAGCTAAAGGCTAGCTCCGCCTATTCCGCCCATCCCAAGCGCGACCCGCAAACGGGAGAAATTTATAACTATGGAATTAGCTACGGCAAAGAAGGGGTGTTGAATCTCTTCAAGAGCGATCGCACCGGACAGATTCTGCAACAAGCCGCGATCGCCCTCGATGGTCTGCCGTTTTTTCATGATTTTGTCCTGGCGGGCAGGTATCTGGTGTTTTTCATTCCTCCCCTGCGGATGAATCCATTGCCTTTCATGGCAAAGCAGAAAAGCTTTAGTGACTCGTTTTCCTGGGTGCCAAACAAGGGCACGCAGATTTTGGTCATTGATCGAGCCACTCTGGAGGTGGTCAGTCGTGGAGAAGCCGAGCCGTGGTTCCAGTGGCATTTTAGCAATGGTTACCTAGATGCGAGTGGAACTGTGGTAGTGGACGTTGTGCGCTACGAGGATTTTCGCAGCCATCAGTATTTTAGGGAAATACCAACAGGTCAGACCGAGACAGCAGCCAAAGGCAGCCTGTGGCAGCTGCGCCTTAACCCGCAAACAGGCAAGATAACCGAGATGTATGAAGTTCTTGATCGCGGCTGCGAGTTCCCTACTGTCGCTTCCGAGCAGGTGGGACAAGCTTCGCGCTTTACCTATTTATTGTTATATCGGTCAGGGGCTGATCTTAAGCAGGATTTGTGGGGTACGATCGGTCGTTTCGACCATCAAACCGGAAGGCTCATGGAAGCAAACTTGGGTGAAAACTGTTACCCGGTAGAACCCATTTATGTAAGAGACGCGTCCAATCCGGAACAGGGTTGGGTTTTGACCGTGGTGTTTGATGGCGATCGCGACAAAAGTGAGGTTTGGATATTTGACGCCGCTCATCTTGACGCCGAACCTATTTGCAGGCTGGCATTACCCAGTACCGTTCCCTTTGGTTTTCATGGCACTTGGAAAACGGAGGCCTAATTTATGTGTGGAATTGTGGCATTGTTGTCAAAACACGAAACCATTTCAGAGGACTCGTTGAAGCGAGCGATTGCTAGCTTACACCATCGAGGACCAGACGGACAGAAGTCTTGGGTTGCCCCCCATGGACGAGTAGGATTAGGTCACGCCAGACTCAGCATTATCGACCTGAGAACGGGGGACCAGCCGATTGCTAACGAAGACGAAAATCTGCATATTGTTGTTAACGGCGAGTTTTATGACTTTGAACAAACGCAGCGTGACTTGAAACGATGGGGTTACCGACTCAGTACCAATTCTGATAGTGAGATAGCCCTCCACCTGTACAACGAATTCGGTACACAATGCTTGCATCATCTGCGTGGGGAATTCGCCTTTGTGCTCTGGGACGAACGAAACGAGCTTCTGTTTGCCGCTCGCGATCGCTTTGGCATCAAGCCGCTGTACTGGACTGTACATAACGATACCCTGTATGTGGCATCCGAAGTCAAGGCATTGTTTGCAGCCGGTGTGCCCGCCCAATGGGATCCCGAGTCCTTTTTTCAAGCCAGCAACGTCTCGTTCGACCAACAGCGCACCTTTTTTCAAGGCGTGTATCAGGTGCCGCCTGGTTACTTCCTCCTTGCTTCGCGCTACCACACTCAACTGATTAGCTACTGGGATTTTAATTACCCCCGCACGGACGATCCGCTTCCTCAATATACCGAAAGCGAATACATTGAAAAACTTCGGTACACATTGGACGAGGCGGTTCGACTCCGCTTACGGGCTGATGTGCCAGTTGGTTGCTATCTCAGTGGCGGACTCGATTCGTCTGCCTTGTTGGGGATAGCGGCAACGCACACTTCTGAACCAATTCGTGCGTTTACCATCTCCTTTGACGATGCAGCCTATGACGAAGAAGCGATCGCTCGCGAGACAGCAACGCGAACCGGGGCAAATCACCAAATCATTCCGGTGAGCCAATCTGACCTTGCCGACAATTTTGCTGACGCAGTTTGGCATGGTGAGGTACTTTTCAACAACGCCTCTAGTGCTGCCAAATACCTAATGAGTAAGGCTGTGCGTGAGGCTGGCTACAAAGTTGTACTGACTGGTGAAGGTGCCGACGAAATATTTGGAGGCTATCCCCATTTACGCCGGGATATGTTGCTCTACAACACACAACGGCAAGAGGAAGATACTGTACAGCAGTTATTGTCATTACAGCGCAACAATGCAGTCTCTTCCGGCTTCATGCTACCTGACGGCGCAGTGATGTCGTTGGCAAGTATAAAACGGACGTTAGGTTTTGTACCCACATGGATAGAAGCCAATTCAGCCACCAGTATTAAAGTTTGCGCTCTCTACGCGCCTGAATTTGCCGCAAAGTTTGCACACCGGGACGCCTATCGCATCTTTTTAAATCAATTCGATGTGCAGGGGCAACTTGCTGGGCGCTCACCAGTGGATCAATCCCTCTATTTGTGGTCTAAATCAATTTTTCTGCACTACATTCTCAGAATGCTGAGCGACAGCGTGGAAATGGCGCACTCTGTCGAAGGACGTTTGCCATTTCTCGATCACCATGTCGTTGAGCTAGTGTGTAAAATGCCGGTTTCGCTGAAAATTCGCGGCATGACCGAGAAATATGTGTTGCGAGAAGCGGCACGTCCCTTCCTGACGGACACGGTTTACCACCGTCAAAAGCACCCGTTCCTTGCCCCGCCTTCTACCTTTAAACCGAATGAGCGATTGCACGAACTGATCCAAGACACACTGCGCGGCTCAGCTATGGCATCATTGCCCTTTTACAACCAAGCAGCAGTTATCGCACTGCTAGACGAACTGCCTGAAATGGATGATACTACACGCACTTCAATTGACTTTATCTTGATGAGGTTGTTGAGCGCTTGTATTTTTCAAGAACGGTTCGGACTTACAGCACCAACAATTTAAAACAGTGAACAGCTACCTACGCAGTGACGCTTTCTCGGGCTGGTGTGGTTGTACTGACACCAACGCTTTCTGTGCACAGGAGTGTGGTGTTTCTCCCAATGATGAAACTGAAGCGTGCGGATACTTGATAACTGATAACTGATAACTGGTAACTGTTAACTGACCAGTTGCGGTTTTTCGCTACAAGCCATGATCCAAAATTTGGATTTTTAAGGAAAAAATGATGATTGCTCAATTAGCCGTTGGAGACATTATCCGCCAACAACGTGACTTTTTTAAAACTGGTAAAACCAAAGATGTTGCTTTTCGCATTGAACAGCTCAAAACTCTAAAGAAAGCAGTCGGCGAACATCTAGCTGCAATTATTGAGGCGTTGAGATCGGATTTTAATAAACCAGAATTTGAGACTTTTATAACTGAGGTTGGCGTCATTCAGGAAATTGATTATGCTATCAAACATATCAATGCCTGGACTAAGCCCAAGAAAGCCGCAAGCCGCCTGCTTGAGCAATTTACCACAGGAGCGCAAATTTATCCAGAACCGCTCGGAGTTGTTCTGATAATTGGACCTTGGAACTACCCATTCGGGCTGGTTGTTTCGCCGTTAGTGGGTGCGATCGCAGCGGGGAACTGTGCGATTCTCAAGCCTTCAGAAATTGCCCCTCATACCTCTCATGTTTTGGCTGATATTATCCAAAAGCATTTCGACCCAGCTTATATTGCTGTGGTAGAAGGAGGTGTGGAAACCAGCCAAAAACTGTTGGCAGAAAAGTTTGACCACATCTTTTTTACTGGCGGAACAGCGATTGGCAAAATTGTCATGGAGGCAGCGGCAAAACATCTGACACCAGTTACTCTTGAATTGGGCGGGAAGAGTCCTTGTATTGTAGATTCTGACATCAACGTCGAACACACCGCCAGAAGGATTACTTGGGGCAAGTTTATTAATGCTGGTCAAACTTGCATCGCCCCTGACTATCTTTTAGTAGATAAAACTATCAAGCAAGATTTGTTGGATAACATCCAAAAATGCATCCGAGAATTTTATGGCGATAATCCAGTTAGCAGCCCAGATTATGCCAGGATTATCAATCACAAACACTTGGACAGGCTGCGCGAATTTTTGAAAGATGGTGAAATTATCATTGGGGGCGAAACCAACCCAGATGATTGTTATATTGCCCCCACGGTGATTGATAATGTTTCACTGGAAGAGTCGGTGATGCAGAATGAAATTTTTGGTCCCATTCTTCCTGTGATTTCATACACCGATGTAACAGAGGCGATCGCAATTATTAACGAAAGACCAAAACCCCTGGCTTTGTACTTATTTTCTAGAAACAAAAACCTTCAAAAGCGAGTATTGCAGGAAACTTCATCCGGTGGAGTTTGTATCAACGACACAGTGATGCATTTTACTGTGCCATCTTTACCATTTGGCGGTGTTGGTGATAGCGGTATTGGTAACTATCACGGTAAAGCCAGTTTTGACACCTTTTCCCATTACAAAAGTGTGTTAAACACATCTTTGCGGAGCGATCCCAAATGGCGATACGCTCCGTATAAGGGCAAATTGCAGATGCTGAAGCGAAGCAGCACTTAAGTGGTAAGCAGCGGATGAGCGTAACGGATGTAACGGATAGTTTATTTGTGAGAGCCACAGATAACTTATCCGTTACATTTGTTAAATTATTTGTTGCCCTGATGGATTTTCTGGTAAACTAATCCCCTTAAGATATTGGCTTTTTGATTTGTGATGGACATGTGTAGACTCTGGAGAGTCATTCGCACCAGCAGATTTTTCTGATAGGGTTCGATACCCAAGCGTTGAATCGCCTGTTGGGGAAGTTGGTGATATTGGGTTTCGCTTAGGATATCTACTGACTCTAGTAGTTCAGCGTCATCTTTTAACACTTCTACTATTTGTTCGCAAATATCCTCCAACTCGGTATCTATTCCGGTGACAATGGACATATCGCGGCTGATACTGGGTTGATTTGATACTGGAGTGTAGGGTTCTAGGTTAGTCATCTGCGCGGCAATTTTGGGATTTGTGCTTCGCAGCAAGCGAATATCATCAATTCCCTTAATCACCATCACCAAACGGTCTAATCCCCAACCAGATGCCAAACCCGTGTAACCTGGTTTTAATAAACCAGGATGAGCTTCGCCACATTCTCCCACTTCAATCCATTTGTTATCTACTAAAACCTCAATTTCTAAACCATTACAGGTGTATGGGTGTGAGGTTTCATTCAGGCGATAGGATACACCAGGAAGAATTGCATGGATGATGGTTTGAATGAATTTAACTAAAGCTTCTCTACCCAGATGCTGATGTTCGCTCATCAGCCATATGTCCATTTGGTGGGGTTCGCCTACATGGCGTTTATCCACCACATCCCGGCGATAGCAAATACCGGAGTGGACGATGAGTTGTTCTCCCTGCAATTTAGGGAGTAAATCTGGCATGATGGCGGTGGTGTGAGTTCTGAGTAGTTTACCGTCGCTGAGGTAGCGGGTGTATTTTGGCGATCGCGACAAGCTATCTGAAGGGAAATAAAGTTTGTCGAAGTTGTTCGCGACTGTAGTGATAGGGGAAGAACGCCAAATTGTTGGTTCTGGATATCCGGAAGCTTGAAGATCCTCGGCTATTTTGTAGACGATAAGATTTATAGCATGAATGCCATGAGCCGGGTTCGTCAAGTCCGGTTTTAGAAGTCCCGATGGTTCATTTTTTGCCTCTCTTTATGTTGATTGTATATTACTATTGTACTACATAGAGATTATAGCGCAATCTCGTTAGTATTAACTACAGTTCCCTGACCACAATTTCGGATAATTTCGCGCAAAGGCGCAAAGGCGCAAAGATAAAGTTGGTGTCTTTGCCTAAAAAATATCACCGCGAGTATGCAGGGTACGATTTGTTATTGAGTGTGCGCTTCGCCTTGTTGATTCACCTGTTTGGGTGATTTTCGGCGTTTAATGAACCGCAGAGGCGCAGAGGAGGACACTTCCGTGCGGGGGTTCCCCCCGTTGAGGAAAGTGTCCGTTGACACAGAGGAAAGAGAAGTTTAACAGAGGGGGAGGAGGTTTTTTAAGAAGGTCTGACCTGCGCTATCAAGGTTATCATCTAGGGAAAAGATGAGGCTGCGGATTTGGATGTCGTCACTTTTAACATCCAAAGGCTGTGTAAGCTGTTTTGGGTATATCAAAATGGCTTGGTTACACTTTGTAGCTGTGGCATAGCTTACCATTTGATGAATGTCAGCATCTGCCGCTTTATCAGGAGCTTTATACTTAGTATCCAACACTGCTAATGTTTTGCTAGTAGCAGCATCGCACAGTAGTAGGTCGATAGAAAACCGTCGATTCTGACCTATTTCTACCTGATGTTGCTGCTTGAAAAAATAGCCTTTTGGCGCGTTTTGCTTCAGCCATTCTGCAACGAAACTTTCATACAGCTTTGCCATATTGACGAGAAAGGGTAGCATTGTGCGATCGCCCCTTTCATGAGTTGGTGCAGTGTTGTCTAAGAAAAATCGGCAGAGATTATGTAATAATCGATAATCTTCATTCAAGCGGTTGTACTGTCGCCCAATACAATCTTGTGAACTACAGGGTTGCAGCGTTACCAATCCTTGCAGAGCGTGATAAGCTTTTCGTACCGTTGGAGATACTCTTTTTGAACACAAGCCGCTGCAACCAATAATAAAAAGTGTCCAGGCTAGAATTTGGTTTTCTTTAATATCAGCCGTATGTTCTTCGTAGTGGCATTTAAGTTTAATATCCCACAGGTTTTGAATAGCCTGTCGCACATCTAACCTTCCCCATACATAGCTTAGTTGCTCTGTTTTAGGTAAGTATGTACGATATAATCCTTTTCGATAACGTTCTAGAATTTGCTGGGCTAAGACATAAGCCAGATGGCTGTAAAATTCCTCTAGAGATTCGCAATCCATCAGCCCTTCTAAAAAGCGGAAACTCTTTAGAGTGTATGCATATTCCAGCATTCCAAAAAGGTTTTTTATAGGCACTTTGGGATTAAGTTTTAAATCAAATTCAGTGCTTAAAGGAATGTAACCTACCCATCCATTTGATTTGAGTTGCCATTTATTACCTGTTTTATAAGTAGGAAAATCTATATTTAGTTGGTTTTTATATTTATTAAATAACTCTATTCCTACTGCTTCGGGTATCTCGTTATAATGAAATGACTGTGTTGCATATTCAGTCAGTTCAAGAATTCTTGCTTGTCCTGACTTCATAGTGATAACTGTTGCTTGACTTTCTCCCAGCGAAACTCATTTACTTTTTCTAGCTGGTTAAAGAAGTATTCTTCTAAATAAGGCTCAATTTCCATGCGCCAGATATCTTCAATATCTTCACTTAAATTATCTGTTAAGAAAAATGAAATACCTATTTCATAGTTTTTGTCATTAATTGTCTGATTCAAGCGCTGTAAAGTTTGAATCAACCCCTCTACCACCAAACCAGTTTTCAGGTGATACCGTCGTAGCACATCGTAGTTTGGGCGGAGTTCAATAAATGCGAAGCGGCGGCGCAGTGCATAATCTACTAAAGCAATTGACCTATCTGCTGTGTTCATCGTGCCAATGATACGAACGTTAGCGGGAATGTGAAACCTGTTACCGCCCGCTAGAGGGATTTCTTTGTCGCGGTACTCCAACAAATACATTAGTTCACCAAAAACTTGAGCTAAATTTGCACGGTTGATTTCGTCAATTATTAAAACGCAAATACCTTGACGGTTTTCTGCCTCTTTACAGAATTGTACAAAGCGACCTGGAACCAGCGGATATAATAATTTTCCATCTTCATTTTGGGGACGTATGCCTTGAATGAAGTCTTCATAAGAGTACGCTGGGTGAAATTGCACCAGTTCAGAAAAGCCATTACCGCCGCCGATTAAGTGTTGGGCAAGTTTTTCTGCAATGAATGTTTTTCCAGTTCCGGGTGATCCATATAGTATGGCTTGTTTTTTGCGATTAATTGCGCGTATCCAGCGTTCTAGTTCTGCTTCATTGAAGCCGATTTTTTCAGTGCATTCAGCTAAGGTATATTCTGGTTGCGATTCCACTTCTTTAAATCGTGGGTTATCCTTGCCAGTAAAATCATACTTTTTAACAGCTACTAGCCAGTTAGAAAACATATCGAACAAGTCATCGTCTCTCAAAGCTGGCACACCTGATTGGTGCATCTGCTGCGAGAATTGTGCAATCAGCTTTTTTCCAGTAAGATTCAATATAGGATAATCAGTTAGTTTTTCCGTATAGGCTGTATTTGCAAAATAGTTAATAACTCGTATCAATTGGTTGTTGAGCAATAGAAATTCCTCTGGTTGCAGTGCGTTGAGGATAGGCGTGATCGTTCCTGTTTGTAAATATTGGGCATAAGGCAGTTGCGAAAAATTTCCACAAGCTGCTGACAACTGCTTTGGCTCATCATTGCAGCGACGGACAAAATTCAAAATCGCCAAAGCAATGTACTGCCACTCTTCCGGCTTTATCCATATTGCTGCCTCAAAACATTCTTTTATGTCTTTGGTGGCAGATGAACCAATATGAATCCAAGCCCCCCTTTGACGATTTTTGGTGGTGTCTGGATAAGGTAGTAGTTGCAGTAGTATTAACTCTATTACGTCTTCTCCAGAGTCTGCTGCTGCTGCGATCGCTTCAAAGTTCCTCTTCCCCTGCTGACGCTGCTCTTCATAGGCTGCTGTGTGACGTAGCCCAAGTGGTGTGTAGGGATATGAGTTTAAAAATTCCTGAAACAGCCTCGCAAATTCATCTTTCTTTTCCGCGAACATTATGTAATCGTATACTGTAATTTTTTTCTTATTTATGAATAATATACTTAATAACCCGAAACACTAGAAGTATTATTTTGTGCTATATACTTAATGATATTAAATTCATTTTATGTTAGGTAATGATAACTTTGTGGCGGTCTAAAGTCAGAAAATTCCTCTCTTAAACGTGTTAAATTTACAGGATTAGGTAAAAGCTCAACATTTTTAAAAAATATACATACACATAGAGAAGCACCCGCATAATAAATATCAAATTCTTGGCGGCTTATTTCCGCTTTTTCACTGACTTTATTCCAAATTTTATTAAGGTCTTCCGGAAATTTTTGAATAGGAATTTCCAAAATACTATCTACTTCAAAGGAGCCTATCAAAGCCTTTTGAGGAGACGAAGCATAGACTAGCACTAAGTCACCGTTATCTAATCGAGTACGAACCCGCCGCAGTTCTACTTTCTTATTACCCTCAAATATTTTTTTTGCATATTTAGGACGTATTGATAGTAGCAGGATATTACTAGGCATTTTTATACCGTTCATATTTAATTGAATACACCTAAATTATACACTTTATCAAATAAATTTTGAGGAATTTTATAAGGTGATATAAGTAATAAATTTAAAGATGATATTTCTTGAAGTTTCTTTAAGGTTACAGGTGATATGAATAACTGTATATCGCTGAAACGAAGAGCCATAATATTTCCATCTTTATCTGTATTTATCTTTAAAATATCACTTAATGTGTACACGCCTAATCGCTGGAAACGTTGATAAAGCTCCTTAGGTTTACCAATTATGACTTCATCAAGACGAGAACAGGCTCGAATTGCTTCTACTCCGCTGAATCCTTTACCTTTACCTTCCGTTTGTTTTCCACTTACATACCATAAAATTCGGCATGGGGCTTTTAATCCTCCGGAGTTTTGAACTGATCTATAATAGACAGCTTCACGGTTGAAGGCAAGCTCAGGTTTAGCTCCAAATAGCGTTTGGTTAGCTAATTCTTCATCGAATAAATCCTTTGCCCATCTAGGTTGAATGGGAATGATAAACGTAGGAATTTCAGCATCAATAATTTTGGCTGGGAAAAGAAAGTGTTCAATATCTGCTGATGCTTGAACATCTGTGATTAAACTTTCTGTATTAAGACTAGCGGCGATGTGTCGGCAAAAATTGTATTCTGATCCCAAAGTAGAGGCTAGACTAGTGAGACGTGTGGATAGCTGTGATGCAGTTTCAGCAACTGCTAAGTTCACTTTCAGCCATCCATTATTTACTCGGACAAAAGCATCTTCTTGAATAGCCTTAATAACGGTTTCTTCTAAGTAAGACTCAGTGATTCTTGTAAATTGCCGACGTTCACGAGCAGAACGTAATATTGACTTAAAAATCAGGTGGCGTACAAGTGTGGCTGATAGAGGATTGTCTCCAATCCTTAGTATGGGAATTTCTAGCTCATAGTTTTTATGTTTACCATACACCACTAAAGCAAGAGGTAGATTTTCTTTTTCAAAAATGACATAACACTCAAATTTTTCTGATTCAGTAAGAAACCGCTGCAACTGCTGCTGAAATTCAGCCTTAGTTTCACCCTGTTTTACACTATGAAAATCATTTTTTAATAAATATTCCTGTCCTCTTTGAACTCGTACTTGCTCCAGTCGAGTACCAGCCAATCTTACAGGCTGATAGTCAGGTTTTCGACGAAGCTCCTCTAGTTGAATAAGCAGGTCACTAGAACGAATAATTAACATTCTAAAATTTTCATAAATTTCATCTGCTATATCTAATAATCGCTGTTCTCTAGTTACGAAGACGTGAGAATGTGAGGCAATGCTTCTAGCTAAATTGCGCAACTCTAGTTCCGGTATCAATAGACTTTTTTTATGTAAAAATTCTCTTAACGATTCCAACAGCTTATCTAACGTTTGACTTAAGCAGCGCAAGCAGGTAAAAGTATTTGCAAATTCGCGTTGACGTTTTCTTTCAGAGTCGTAGCTAATAATATTTATGTGGTTAAATATTTCATCAGTTATGCATAACTCTAATTCCGGAGCTAGCCAATCAGCCAACAGTAATTTTGATTCTTCATTATCAATACATTCATCTGCAGATAAATCAAAAAAGATATTGACATCAAGAACCACACAAAGTTTTGACTCAAGTTTCTGCATATAAGCAGCAGAAAATAGATTTTGATGACCATGCTCAAACCACCAAAACGTAAGCAGCTTTCCATCCTTGCTGTTTCCCGGTTTATCATATTGCGGAACAAAACCTAAACTAGACCACATTTTTTCTAACCCATAATCACGGCGACAGCTTAAGCCAATCCCACTATATTTTTCTTGAGTTCTTTGTTTAAGGTAATCAACCAGTAGTTTCGCCACCCCCTTACCTCGATATGATGAATCGACGCAAAGATGAACAATGGTAATCCGATCATAGGAACACCGATACAACAGATAGCCAATACACCCCTTTTCACGATCAATAGCTCCAAGTATCTCGCCTTTTGCAGCACGTTCCTCAAAAGCGCCTTTAGGTAAAAAACCAAGGGTTGCACGATTACGACGCCCTAGTTCTATTACGGTTGGCAGATGTGGGGATTTATTGTTAATCACTTCATTTTTCAGATATATTTGTTCTGTCAATTTTTCATACCTCCTTAACTAAATGATTAAGATTCTTGCAAAAGTAGTTGACGAATATAAGTCGCTGCTATAGAAACTAAGTCCGCAAGACAGGGACTAAGTGTGTATTTAGCCTGCGTAGGCAGAGAGAAGTCCTGCAGGCGGGTTTCCCGCCGTAGGGAACTTCGGGGCTTTGTATGTGTAGCCTCAGATTTCCAGTCTGAGGGCGTTTATCGAATTTTGCAAGATGTTTACTCTCTTAACTCCCCTCTGCGTCAACGGACACTTTCCTCAACGGGGGGAACCCCCGCACGGAAGTGTCCTCCTCTGCGCCTCTGCGGTTCGTTAAAACACCCTTTCCCCCGCCAACGTCTGCAATGCCAACAAACTAGCACCATAAGCAGGTTCATGTCGAGGAAAAATCACTTTTGCTGAAGGAAACAATGTCAAAATAGATGTGGCAAATTTCTCACGAATTCTCGATTTTCCTTGCCATAGACTTCCTGTAGTGACGACTTGAAAACGTTCGCTATTGCTAAAAATTGCATCAATAACTGTAGAAGTAGCTTTGATCAACTCTTTTACAGCATCATCAATAATTATATGAGCTACTTTATCTCCACAAGCAGCGGCGTTATCAACTATAGGTGCCAAAGCAGCTATTTCTTTTACACCCCATCCTCGCCGATATATAACTTCTATTAAATTTTCTATAGTTGTAAGACCGAGATGCTGTTTGAATTCCTCTACAAGACTTGTTGACATCTCGCGTCCATCATAAGCTTTTAATGCTGCTTGCATACCAGCTACAGCAATTTTATAGGCGCTTCCTTCATCTCCTAAAATATAGCCCCAACCGCCAACTCGCTTGGTATCTCCATTGTGATTTCGCCCAAAAACTATAGAACCAGTACCTGCTGCAACTACAATTCCAACAGGATAACCAACTCCGCCAACCAAAGCAATCAAAGCATCATTACAAATGACGATATTAGATGCTGGTAATTCCCATGTTATAGGAAGCAAGCTGCTATTTTGCAATTCTTGTACTATACCTTTTACGACTTCGATATCCTCTGGACGACCTACACCTGCTAACCCTAAGCAAATGGCTTCAATCTTAATATTATTTGTAGACTCTAACGCCTCAAATGCGGCAGCATAAATTGCAGATTCAATTGACTTTAGCGCTGCTTCTGTGCCTATACTCTGATAATTAGATGCCCCTGCTTCAGCACGACCTAGTACTTTACCTGTCTCATCCATCAAAATACAAACTGTCTTGCTTCCGCCGCCATCAATTCCTAAAACGTAACTCATATTATTTTGGATTTTCAACCGCAGTCTATAGCAGATGGACGTAGATGATTTTCTATTATATCAGCGTGGGTTTGTATTGCTCTGCGATCGCAATTCCTAGCTTAAGTTGTTTGGCGCTTATTGTCTTCGTTTAAAGGAATAAAAAATAGAGGTATCATCCCGGGAATCGTTAGTAAACAAACTAAAACAAAGAATAATGGATATCCAAATTTTGCCTGAATATAACCGCTGACTAACCCCGGTACCATCATTCCTAATGCCATAATTCCTGTAGATATAGCAAAATGAGAAGTTTTGTATTCACCTTGAGAAATATACATGAGATAAACACTAAAAGCTGTGAATCCAAAACCATATCCAAATTGCTCTAAGGAAACCAAGGGATAAACTAAACTCAGAGAGGGTTTAGTGTAAGCCATGTACACATAAAAGATATTTGGTAGATTTAATGCCAATGCCATAGGAAAAAGGCACTTTTTTAATCCGTATTTAGAAATGACAACACCACCTAAAATCCCTCCTATAATGAGGGAAATCACCCCAAATGTACCGTAGACTAAACCAACATCTGATGTTGATAACCCCAATCCTCCTAATTCTGGTTTATCTAATAGAAATAACGAAGCTAATTTCACAAGCATTGCTTCGCCAAATCTATAAAGCAATATAAAAGCTAAAATAGCTCCTATTTTCTCTTGTTGAAAATATGAAGTTATCACAGTCCAAAAAGGTATCGTTTCTGTTAACGTTTTGTCCTGGAGTTGAGAATCGGACTCAGGCAACGGTAAAATAAGACGATGAAAAATAAATAGTATCGCTAAAACTAAAGCTGAAAACCCAATAGCAAGAGTCCAGCTTAAAGGAATATTGTTGAGAGAAACTTCTAACTGACCTGCTAAATATACTAAAAACCCTGAACCAAAGATAACAGCGAGTCGATAAAAAAGTGAGCGGATGCCAGAAAAGAATGCTTGCTGTGCTGGATTTAAAGTCAGCAGATAGAAGCCATCAGTAGCAATGTCATAAGTAGCGGAAATAAATGCCCCGATTGTCAATGCTGCAAGGGAGACAAAAAAGAAATTGGGGAGTTGTAAACAAAAGGCTACCAAACCCAAACTACAGAACATGGCGAATTGTGTGCCAAGTATCCATGTTCTTTTGGTTGAGTAAGTATCAACAATAGGTGCCCATAACATTTTAATTACCCAGGGGAGATAAAGAAAACTGGTCCACAAGGCAATTTGAGTATTATTTATCCCTAGTTTCTTGTAGAAAATGACAGAAACTGTGTTGATAATGATGTAAGGCACACCAGAAGCAAAGTATAGCGTTGGGATGAAAGTCCAAGGGGAACGAGACACTGTTTGATTTTTCATGAATTTGGTTCGTTTCCTTTTCTAACACCCAATTGGACACCAATATGAAATGTTATCTGTAATTTGCCCCTCAGAAACACGCATTCCTACACCTCCAGAGACAAACTTGTCGTTTCCATCGTTGTATAGCCATGCTCCCCAAACCGCAGTCATAGACTTTCCGGCAATTTCTACTTGGGGAAACTCTAATAACTCTTGATACACATAATCTTGTTCTGTATACCACGGGTCATTACTATGACTACGAAGAATTATTTCTCCTGACTTGACAGCAAATCCTCCTTCACCTTCCCTTCCTAAAATAGGTTTAGCAAAGTATGAATTTCCTAAGTCAGATGCAGTTAATGATGTTTTTGGGAAATAATTAAAAATAATATCAGCGTCTTTAGGACTAAAAAAGTCCAGACCTAAATCTGTAATTAGGGCAAATATGCTTTTTGGTTGCAGTGCAAAGGCAGAACCAAAGTTAACAATGACAACTTTCTTCTCTAAGACAAGTTGCTCTAGTGCAAACCATAACTTTTTCCCATTTTCATCAGTGTCATGGATTGCCCATTCAACTGGATACCAGATAAATAATATATCTATCGGTTGTCCCGTTCTATAATCAAATAAATATTTACCATCTTTGACACGAAGAAACTCCAAAGGGAAAACAGCACTTTTATGATGAAAGTGGCTGCTTAACCATCTCATAGTGCCTAAATCTTCAGCATTATTCAAAGCAGTAAAAGCAACTCTACAATTGGTAATTGGTTTCTTTACACACTCTGCTGCTCTTTGTATATGCTGGTTAAGTGTTAAACTTAAGATAGTTTGAGCATTAAAATCTGGTTGTTTCAAACCGAAGTGTTGAGCAACTTTGCCATTTCCTTCAGTACACTCAAACCAGAAACTAGGAGTTTGTGGGTTTGTTTCTATAACCTTTTTGACTCCAGTTTCTTCGTTCCAGCACCAATCAAGACGCATACAAAATGGTGGTAAAGGGTCATACTTTACTATTTTGATGGAATCTTTAGGAAAGCCGTAGTAAAGTAGTGTTTCCTGATCAAGAGTGCGGATAACTGACCAAGCTTGCATTAAGACACTACCGACTAATTCAGATGCTTGCTTGATTTCCTTTATCATCTGTGGCGAAACTTTACGGCAGTGATAAAGCGCATATGGAACTTCTTGGTCAGTCAGAGGGATGCCTGTTCCTTCCTCAATGGGACAAACATTATACCACCCCATTTTCATCGACTGAAATAGGCGATCGCGTTGAGGACTATTGAAAATATCCATATTCATTGCTTGACTCTCCTAACCACCCGCATGACCACCGCGACCGAAACTACCAAAACCACCGCGACCTACCTTAGATGGGGAACGGCTTGAGCTACTATCATTGTGACTGGAACTACCGAATCTATATCCAGAACCTCCATAGTGAACTCGACTACTACCATGACTACTAGAGTTATCACAGTTATAAGGTTGTTGTGCCGTTTGTGGATGATCACAATTTGACTGAGTTGTTTCTGGAAATCTGGTACAAGAAGCAAGTAGGGATACCGTCATTATGATGACGCTGAGTTGAAGTAAACTAGGTTTTAATTTCATAAGTATTTGTACTTCTTTTGTGGGTGCTACCTCTGGAATTGATAAATAATAACTACACGAGTAAAAAAATAAATTTCGAGATTTTTTGATTAATGAACCGCCAAGACGCCAAGAGCGCCAAGAGAAGATTAAGAGAGGATGATACGTTTAATACCTTCTTTAAGTACAGGAACGTTAAAGTTGATGAGGAGGGCGAGGGGGTGGTTGGTCATTTTCAGGTAAGAAATGACTTGAGCCTCGTGGATAGGAGCTAACTTTTCCACAGCTTTCAATTCAACGATTAAAACATTACCAACGAGAAAATCTAATTCGCCCTCGCCGACCTGATAACCTTTGTAAGTTACTGCTACTGCATGCTTAGACGTGTGAGGTATTCCCCGCATCTGAAATTCCAGCTTTAAAGCCTGGTGATAAACCGACTCCAAAAACCCTGGTCCCAACACCCGATGCACCTCAATCGCCGCACCAATCACAGCATACGCTAATCTATCCATCTCCTCACTTGGCTCTCTTTTCTTGGCGTTCTTGGCGTCTTGGCGGTTCATTTCCATAAAACACTCCTCAACCCTGTGGCAAAATTTATAAAAGTCCTTCCACACTTAGTTTTCCCAGCATGACCGCAATAAACACCAACCTCCCCAGTCTTTACGAACCCTTCTCCACTGAAGCCAAGTGGCAAACATTTTGGGAAGAAAACCAAATTTACAAAGCTGACGCCAACAAAGGCGGCGAATCTTACTGCATCGTTATTCCGCCGCCCAACGTTACCGGCAGCTTGCACATGGGACACGCCTTCGACAATACGCTGATTGACACTCTCGTGCGCTACCACCGAATGAAGGGATATAACGCCCTCTATCTACCCGGAACTGACCACGCCAGCATCGCCGTGCAAACAGTTCTGGAAAAGCAACTCAAGGCAGAGGGGAAAACTCGCTATGATTTGGGACGCGAGAAATTCTTAGAACGCGCTTGGGAATGGAAGGCAAAATCTAAGGGAACGATTGTTGGTCAATTGCGGCGCTTGGGTGTATCGGTAGACTGGACGCGGGAACGGTTTACCTTAGATGAGGGTTTAACCAAAGCTGTTTTGGAAGCGTTCTTCCGCCTTTACGAAGAAGGGCTGATTTATCGCGGTAAGTATCTGGTGAACTGGTGTCCAGAGTCACAATCAGCAGTTTCCGATTTGGAAGTGGACTCGAAAGAGGTAGATGGTCATCTTTGGCACTTCCGCTATCCCCTCACGGATGATTCTGGTTACGTGGAGGTGGCGACAACCCGACCGGAAACAATGCTGGGCGATACTGCGGTGGCTGTGAATCCTAATGATGAGCGCTACAAGCATCTGATTGGGAAAACACTGACTCTGCCAATTATGAATCGGGAAATTCCCATTATTGCTGATGAGTTGGTTGACCCCACTTTTGGAACGGGTTGCGTGAAGGTGACTCCAGCGCATGACCTGAATGACTTTGAAATGGGTCAGCGGCACAATCTGCCGTTTATCAATATTATGAATAAGGACGGCACGTTGAACGAAAATGCTGGTCCTTTCCAAGCACAAGACCGCTTTGACGCCAGAAAAAATGTGGTTTCTCGTCTAGAGGCTGATGGGTTTCTGGTGAAGGTGGAGGATTATAAGCATACTGTTCCCTACAGTGAACGCGGTAAAGTCCCCGTTGAACCTCTCCTCTCGACTCAGTGGTTTGTCAAAATTCGTCCGTTAGCAAATAGGGCGCTAGAGTTCCTCGACCAGAAAAATTCTCCACAGTTTGTCCCCCAACGCTGGACAAAGGTCTATCGTGACTGGTTGGTGAAGCTGAAAGATTGGTGTATCTCTCGTCAACTGTGGTGGGGACACCAAATCCCTGCTTGGTACGCTGTGAGTGAAACAGGCGGAGCAATCGCCGACAATACGCCGTTTGTGGTGGCGAAGTCAGAAGCAGAAGCACGGGAGAAATTAAAAGCACAATTTGGAGATGATGTCAAGATAGAACAAGACGCAGATGTGCTGGATACCTGGTTTTCTTCCGGACTCTGGCCCTTTTCTACTTTGGGTTGGCCTGAGCAAACTGAAGATTTGACAACTTACTATCCTACCAGCACTCTGGTAACAGGTTTTGACATCATCTTTTTCTGGGTTGCCAGAATGACAATGATGGCAGGGCATTTTACAGGGCAGTTGCCTTTCAAAGATGTTTACATTCACGGCTTGGTGCTGGATGAGAATGGTAAGAAGATGTCCAAGTCTGCTGGTAATGGCGTTGACCCGTTGTTACTAATTGCCAAATATGGTACTGATGCGCTGCGCTACACGCTGATTAAGGAAGTGGCTGGCGCGGGTCAAGACATCCGGTTGGATTACGATCGCAAGAAGGATGAATCACCATCGGTGGAAGCATCCCGCAACTTTGCTAATAAGTTGTGGAATGCGGCGCGGTTTGTGATGATGAATTTGGATGGTCAAACGCCGCAACAATTGGGAGAACCTCACCCCCCAACCCCCTCTCCGCTAAGCAGAGAGGGGTTAGAGTTAAGCGATCGCTGGATTCTCTCTCGCTACCACCAAGTTGTTAAACAAACCAACAATTACGTCGGCAATTACGGTTTAGGGGAAGCGGCGAAAGGACTGTATGATTTTATTTGGGGCGACTTCTGCGACTGGTACATTGAACTTGTCAAATCTAGGCTACAAAAGGATTCTAACCCCGCATCTCGTCGCACTGCACAACAAACCCTCGCTTATGTGCTGGAAGGGATTTTGAAATTACTTCATCCTTTTATGCCTCATATTACCGAGGAAATTTGGCAAACTCTCACTCAACAAGGAGAGAATACTAAGCTAAGTTTGTCTTTACAACTTTACCCTGAGACTCAGCAAAACTTAATTGACCCTGCTTTGGAGGAACAATTTGAACTGTTGTTTGGGACAATTCGCACAATTCGCAATTTGCGAGCAGAAGCGGATGTTAAACCTGGGGTAAAAGTGACTGTGAATTTGCAAACCGCAAGCGATAAAGAACAGCAAATTCTCACTGCTGGACAGCCTTATATTAAAGATTTGGCAAAGGTTGAGAATTTAACTATCGCTGCTGAGCAAAAGAAAGAAACTTTTGTTGGTCAAAAATCCGGGTTCACTTGGACAAAGATAGTATTAATCATTGGCATCATTTATTTGTTTAAAGTGGGTCTAGCAGTAGCTGATTCTGTTGATGATATTCCCTTAATCGGGAGTTTCTTTAAAATTGTTGGTTTTGGTTATTCAAGTTGGTTCGTTGTCCGAAATTTAGTGCTTGCTGAGGGGAGACAAAAGTTCTGGAAGCAGTTGTTCCCACCAACTGCTGATGAAAATCAACTCCAACCAGAAACACAACAACCACAAGAACCAGAAAAAGCGATCGCTGACGTTGTTGGTACGGTGCAAGTGGTACTTCCCCTAGCTGGGGTGGTGGACATTGATGCGCTGCGTGACAAAATTAAAAAACGCCTGACCAAGGTAGAAGGCGAAATCAAAGCTCTAAGCGCTAGGTTAAGTAATCCTAATTTTGTGCAGCAAGCACGACCAGATGTGGTAGAAGGAGCGCGGAATGCCTTAGCTGAGGCTGAGAAACAAGCAGAGATTTTGCGCGATCGCCTGCGTAGGTTAGCATAGCTTTAAGGAATGTTCGTTGTTGGTTGTACAGACGCGCTATACAGCGTCTGTACATTTAGTTCTTAAAAAAGAATCACTGACAACTAACGACTAACGACTAACTGATTCCCACTGTTTTTATAAATTTAATGTATATTTCTAATCATTAAAATTTCCATGTTATATCTAGCCCAAGTGCATAAAAACGATTTTTTAGATCAGCGGCAGTTGCGATTATTAGCACGTGAGGAAGCTGAAAATATGTGGGTAATAATCCCAGAAGAAGCTTTTATTCTTCTGGGAAAAGGCAACACTTTGACTGAGAACTTGCTCGTTTTAGTGGAACTTTCTCCAACAGGCGATATAGAAAGACTAGAAGACGCCACCAATTGGGTGCTGAATTTGGTAAAAGCTTACCTAACTACTGGTATTAGTCCGGAATTCTTACAACAAGAAGCAGATCGAGCAGAACAGTGGCGACAAAACCTAACATTGCAAAACCAAGACTTAGCACGTCGTTCATTAGAATTGGAAGCACGTAGAGAACAAATTCAAGCCCTTGAAGAAAGTTTGAAACGAGATAAAAACGGCGTTCAAAAAGATGGAAGCGCTGGGTCTTAGATTGTGGATTTTAGGTTCAGCATTTGGCAGATAGTATGTATCAAGCAAAATAGAGAATCCGCTGTACAAAAATGCAAAATTCTAGCCACTTGTTAATTGAGTCCAGTAACGTTCGTAAACTTCTTCAATTTGCCCTAAAGGAGCGAGACGTTCACACTTGCTGAGAATTGACTCTGGAGGAAACAAGCTGAAATTATTTTGTACTTTCTTTGGCAATTGCTCAAACGCAGCACGGTTAGGTGTAGAAAGACTGAGGCGTTGACTTGTTTGTGCTGCTACTTCTGGTCGTAAAAGCAAGTTAATCCAAGCATAAGCTCCATCAACATTTGCGGCTGTTTTGGGAATAACTATTGTATCAGTCCATAATGAGGAACCGCTCTTAGGAATCACATATTTTAATTTAGGGTTTTCTTTAGAGATTTTTACAGCATCTGATGAGTAACACATTGCTAACAATAAATCTCCTGCCAAAATTTGATTGCGCCAAGCATCTGTCGTAAAAGCTGCTAATGCAGGTTTCAAAACCTTCAATTTTTCATAAGCTTGTTTGATTTCGTTTTCGTCTTTTGAATTGTAAGAGTAACCTAGCATCCGCAACACTGCGCCCATCACCTCTCGGACATCATTCATCAACGTCATCTGTTTTGACAGCTGTTCTTGATTCTGCCAAAGATAGTCCCAGTCTTCTGGTGGAGTTTTTAGCTTTTCGGAATTATAAATAAAACCAGTCGTTCCCCAATTAAAAGGCAAACTGTAGCTATTATTAGGGTCATAGGTAGGATTTTGAAAACGTGGGAAGAAATTATCTAAACCAATTAAACGCTCATGATTTAATTGAGTTAACAATCCCAAATTCACCATTTTCCGCACAATATAGTCGCTTGGGTAAATAACACTATAAGCGCCTCCACCCCCAGCTTGCACTTTACTTAGCATGGTTTCATTAGAATCATACACGTCTGCAAGTACTTTGATTCCTGTTTGGGCGTTATAAGTTTTGAATAATTCTTGGTCTGTATATTGTTCCCAAGTATAAATATAAAATTGGTCACGAGGACCTTTGGTAGCAGAATAAGCTCGCACATTGCCAAGTCTCCAGCCACAACTTGCTAAAGACAAGCTAGAAAGCGCAGCTAGACTTTTTAAAAATTGTCGTCTCTGAATCATTAAATTTTAACTAAAGCTAGACAATCAGTTTCCGCCCACCATGCATATATGGGCGTTTCGCGGCTTGGTAAATTACCAAAAGTATTCGGCTGTAAAACAGTGATGCGTAAGCCGTTTGTCAATTGCACAATGTAATTGACGTGAGTCCCTAGATACATGATGTTGATTAGCCGTCCTTCAAAGCAGTTCGTTTGCAAACTGGGTTTATACAGTGAAAGCTGAATTTTTTCTGGACGCACACTAACGACTACTGGTTGCGATATTTCCGTTGGTGTGTCTTGCTGGCGCTTTACAACAATTGACAGTCGTGTTTTTGTGGAAATTATGACGTTTGAACCATCGATACCTGCTATTTCACCTTCAAATAAATTGGTATCACCAATAAAATCGGCTACAAAAGGTGTCCGGGGTTGTTCGTAAATTTCGCTCGGGCTGCCTATTTGCTCAATTTTGCCTTGATTCATTACAGCAATGCGATCTGACAAGGACAATGCTTCTTCTTGATCGTGAGTCACCATGATAAAGGTTAACGTCAATTCTTTATGTAAATTTGAGAGTTCAACCTGCATTTCTTTACGCAGTTTTAAGTCTAGCGCTCCAAGCGGTTCATCTAGTAGTAACACTGCGGGACGGTTGACTAATGCTCGTGCCAATGCTACCCTTTGTTGCTGTCCGCCAGAAAGTTGACTAGGAACGCGCGATCGCAACCCTTCCATTTTCACAAGTTCCAAAGCTTCCTGAACTCTGCTTTGAATTTCGGCTCGACGTATTTTTTTTAGCCGCAGTCCAAATGCAACGTTATCCCAAACATTCAAGTGATTAAACAAAGCATAGCTTTGAAATACTGTATTGACAGGTCGGCGATAAGGAGGAACATTTGTCATAGACTGACTTTGAATCACCACCTTACCAGCGTCAGCTGTTTCAAACCCTGCAATTAAACGTAGCATGGTTGTCTTGCCACACCCTGAGGGACCTAGGATACTGAAGAATTCCCCCTGTTTGACGTTTAAGTCTACTCCATGTACAGCAGGATATTGGTTAAAAAACTTGAAAACATTGTGCAGTTCAACATCCAGCGACTCAAAAGCCACCCTCTCCCCCTGATTCTGCGTCAAAATTTGAGGCATTATCCTTTATTCGATCCTGTTATTTTCAGTGTTTGTGTTATTTAATGTAGTCGATTACGCGAACGACGAGTTACACTTTTGTTTATTCTATCCAGAAAAAGAATTCAACAATTTACAGCAGAAAATATACGATGGTGTTACAAGTCCTAGAAGAGTATTTTCACAAGCAGTATCCGGGCAAGTATAAAAAACCTGAGCGTGACGAATCACAAGCTAAGACAAAGAACTCAGAACCTGAGACTGGGGATTGATACAAAAAGTCGTGCAATCACAGGAACAAAGTCCACCTGCATAGACTCTGTAAATACCAACTTGGGTTCAAATTTGTCATTGTGCGAACACGGAGTGTAGAACTTTCATGATCCTAAGTTTTTCTACTCTCCCTTGAAGCCCTATGCCTACGGCACAGCACTGGAACGCTATGTCGTAAGCCTTGCGGACACCCTAAGCGGAGGCGCTGCGGTACGCTTCGCCTTGTCTCACTGCCCTGCAGGAGATACTTTCATACGGGGGTTCTCTCCGAGTTGGTGCTAGTGGCGTCGCGCATTGGAAAGTATCCGTAGCATCTACGTTTTCCTGCGTTTCTCTCAGTATGACAAGTTATAGCCGTAACTGCAAATCTAAATAATACTGCGTAGGGAGCCTTTGTGTCCCCTTAGAGTTCTTATTTTAAATTGTAATAAATTTATCCATATATTCTCAGGTAAAACTCAGAAAATCATAGGTGGAACTAGCAACTCATATTAGTGGTACTGATTCTAAAAATAGTATGAATTTACTCAAAAATAACCATGCCCCTAGATACGACTTGATAAATTGATATTATTCTCAAGAAAATTGGTAATTTCCTTTGAATAATGCTAATTCTTAATGGGGTTTTTGAAACCAACTAAGGAAAACAATTTAGTTTATGCTAGATAGTAAAAACCATCAAAAAAGGCTAGGCTACCCGAATTGTTTTCCTTGAAATCCGGGTAAAAAGTTAGCGTAATTGTATACATATAATGCTATTTTCTGAATCGCTATTTGTAATATGACCTTACTGCAACCACCTCAACTATCTAACAAAAAAAATACACGCACTGTAGGACGGGGTTTTCAGCCTTTATTCTTAATCATATTTACCCTATTGATGACAACTGGTATTGGCGCTCGTTTGGTGTATTTGCAAATTGTTGAAGGACCTAAACTCAGGGAACGAGCACAAGCAAACCGGATTCGGACGATCCCCAAACAACCAGAAAGAGGTAACATTTTTGACCGTAATGGCAAATTATTAGCTACAACTCGCTATCCACGTTCTGTATATTTGTGGCCAATGGCACACACGAAGCCATCATGGGAGCAAGTTGTCGGTCCGCGCCTGTCGCAAATTCTCAACATCCCTGTAGAGGAGATGGAAAAGAAATTAGAGGAGGCAGGTTACAACTCTTCTCTCGTGCGGATTGCTCGTGACCTCAACGAAGCGGAAATTACAGGATTGAAAGAATACGCTAACGAACTTAAAGACGTAGAAATTCATACAGAAGCTGTACGCTACTACCCACACGGCAAGGAGTTAGCTCATGTACTCGGATATACCAGGGAACTGACCCCAAAACAGTTGAAACAAAAGAAACAAGAAGGTTACCGACTCGGAGATGTCATTGGTCAGATGGGGGTGGAAAAAGGGTATGAAAAACTGTTGCGCGGTGAATGGGGCGGTCAGCAGGTAGAAGTGGATGGCAAAGGTCGTCCGATACGAGTGTTAGGAGAAAAACAGGCAACAGCAGGTAATGATATTCGCCTCACAATAGATTTAAATGTGCAAAAGGCAGCTGAAAAAGCTTTGAATGGACGCAACGGGGTTATTGTTGCACTCGACCCAAATAATGGTGGTGTCTTAGGAATGGTGTCTCACCCCACCTTTGACCCGAATATCTTCTCCAAACGAAGACTGTCCACAAAAGATTGGCAAAGCGTACAAGGCGAAAACCATCCTTTACTCAATCGCGCTGTCAGCAGCGCCTATCCACCCGCCAGTACTTTTAAAATCGTCACTGCGAGTGCGGGACTGGAATCAGGTAAATTTTCTCCTAACACAGTGCTGCAAACCTACGGTTCTCTCACAGTTGGCGGGGTAACTTTTGGTGAGTGGAACCATGCTGGATTTGGTCCGTTGGGATTTGCAGGAGCATTGGCTTGGAGTAGTGACACCTTCTTCTACCAAGTTGGAAGGAGAGTGGGTGGTCCGACCTTGATAGAATGGACTCAGAAATATGGATTTGGCAAAAAAACTGGCATTGAGTTTGCAAATGAAGAAACCAAAGGTAATGTTCCAGATGAAGCATGGAAGCAGAGAGTGTGGAAAATGCCTTGGACTGTAGGCGACTCCATCAATATGTCCATTGGTCAAGGCGCTTTGCAAACGACACCACTGCAAGTTGCTGTTATGTTCTCTGTACCTGCAAACGGTGGCTACAGAGTGCAACCACACTTGCTCAAAGACCATGAACAAGCAAAAAGCTGGCGCGAATCTTTAAATATGAAGCCAAGCACAATTAAAGTTCTTCGTGACGGACTGCGGAAGGTGGTGTCTGAAGGTACGGGTAAGGCGCTAAATGTGCCAACAATTCCTCCAACATCTGGTAAAAGTGGTACGGCTGAGGCGTGGAAGGGTCGTGTGAAAGCAAACCATGCGTGGTTTGGAGCATATGCTCCAGCCGACAAGCCAGAAATTGTCGTTGTAGCATTTGCTGAACATTCTGGCGGTGGTGGCGGTAGTGTTGCTGCCCCAATGGTGTTACAAGTGATGGAGGAATATTTCCAAAAGAAATATCCAGGCAAGTATCAAAAACCAAGTACTGAAGGTTCACAACCAAAAACTCAAAGCCCAAGAGCCAGGCGGCGAAACTAATAGAACTCTTGCAAAAGTATCTTTTTTAGATATAACCACAGATAAACACAAATGCACACCGATGAATTATCTGTGTTTATCTGTGTTCATCTGTGGTTTATTTTTAAAGATAACGTGAGTTCGACTCGCGTCAAAGCAGACCTCACCCCAAACCCCTCTCCTACGAGGAGAGGGGCTTCAAACCCTGATTCTAATGTTGCTCCTCCCTCTCCTTTTAGGAGAAAGAGGTTGGGAGGGTGAGGTTTGTCGAACTCACCTTAAAGATAATTGACTTTTGCAGAGAAAATAGACGTTGTACCAAATAACTGAAAGACGGAGCAATATGGAGTGAGTTGTAGTAAGAGGCTCACCCTATATGAAATACATCTCATCAACTCAGGCGCAAGCAAGATATGGTTATCATCCCAAGACATT
>Ga0209902_100278_pt1 | contig 72918 bp, 74 predicted proteins | sample FECB27metaG_FD_188304 | JGI IMG/M metagenome (GOLD analysis project Ga0209902, IMG submission 188304) | Cyanobacterial communities from the Joint Genome Institute, California, USA - FECB-27 (SPAdes) (version 2) | ecosystem: Environmental > Aquatic > Thermal springs > Hot (42-90C) > Microbial mats... | reverse complement strand
GGAAGCCGTCGCCGACCTGGCGCTGAACTGGGCCGTCGAACACGCCACCGACAAGCGCCCCGCACTCAAGCTGGCAGCCTGAATGGCCAAGCATGCCGGTCCCGACGATCACAACAGTTGGGACCGGCCGATTCCGCCTGACGAAGCCCGGCCGGTGGCTACTCGCTGACGTGGCCGCGGTAGAAGGCGCCGCCAGTGGTGATGTAGAAGTCGATCCACTCACGGCGACCCCAGTTATCCTCTGCCGGATCGCCCAGCGGGCCATCGAGTTCGCCCTTCAAATCGGCCCAGAAGCCGGCCGACTTGTTCTTCAGCACCACTTCGCGGCCATAGGCGTAACCCAGCGCGATGCCGGCATTGTTGTAGTACTGGGCGAGCTTCTCAGCTTCCGGGAAGGCCGGGTTCGGCGTCGGCGACCACTGCCAGAAATAGTCCCCGACATTGTCGGCGCTCTCGGCCATCACGCCCATCACCAGCCCTTCGCAGAACGACATCGAAGCACGGTCACGCTTGATCTCATCGGCGGCCTCGGCGTAGCCGATACCGATCGCGGCAAATGGCGCGAACATGCCGACGACGCCGGCCTGGATAGGCAGCTTGGCCGGGCCGGTGAGTTCCGAGGCGAACTTGATCACCTCCCAGATGTTCTCGAGCAATTCCTGCTCGTCTTCCTCGCGCTTGCGCACGGCGGAGTAGAGCGCCTCTACCCCGGCGACGATGTCGTCGCGGGATTTGTACCAGTTCACCTCGGTGCCGCTGGTCGCAGCGGCGATGGATTCGAGCATGATCGTCTCCTCTGATGTCAGTTCCAGTGCAGGCTCGGATCGGGGCTCGGCGACAGCGGCACCCGCTTGCAGATGAATGCAAGGATCGAAACGTCAGGACTGATGGCGTCGGTGGTGGTTGCTGGCGCAGCCGTCGGCGTGACGGATGTCGCGAGGATGCCGATGGTCATCGGCTGTGCTGTCAGCAGCGGGCCAGCGTGAAACCGGCGCGTCCGGCCCAAGGCGAGAGCCGGTTTCTTCCGGTGATCACGCACCAGCGCGTCGCGGTTGAGGGTGACAAAGTCGGGTTTCGGATCGGGGGCGGTCTCGACGGGCGCGACGGTGGTCGTGCTCACCGTCAGCTGGCTCAGCGGCATGGCCTGCAGCAGCGCCTCGGGGCGGACATGCCAGCGGGTCGGCGGGCCGGAACCGGCGCGGCGATCGACCGAGACATTGCGGGCAAACACCACGGCGACGGGAAAGGCCGGGCATAAGCCGGCGCTGAGGTTTTGGCCATCGCTGATCGGCGCGGTGCCTTCCGGCAAGCGCCAGAATCGGGAGGTGAACAGGTCTTTGGGCAGCCAGCCGCGTTCGAGCTTGGCCGAACGGTACTCGAACTGCAGCTTGACGATGTCGCTGGCGGCGGGGGAGCCGAACGACTGGCGGAGCAGTGGGTCGGCGGTCTCAGCGAGTTTTACGATCTCCGCCTCGGTGAGGGTCATCGCCTGCCAATCGGCACCGGCAAAGACATCGGCAGGCGAAAGCACCACGGGGGCAAAGCCGATGTCGCTCAGATCGGTACGCTGATCGAGGTCGGCGTTGTAGCCGTCGCGCCATTGCTGCCACGTGAGCACGGCGTTGCGCATCTCGGCGGTGCGCACGACCTGGCGCGCGGCCTCGATCTCGGAGCGCTTGCCGGTGGCCTCCCACTGAGCCTCCAGATCGGCGATCTGGGCGCGGAGGTTAGGCTGCTCGATCGTCGTCCAGCTGGCCTTGGCTTCGGGGTCGTCGCCCAGTTCCACCGTGCCCTGGCGCGACAGGTAATGCTCCTCAGCCACCTGCAAGGTGTCGCGATAACGATTATAGATGCGCAGTGCCTCGCTGGGGAGGCGGGGGATAGCTGCCGGCACCTCGAAAAGCAGCGTCAGCGCCGCCTGGTACTGCGCATCGTCGACGCTGCCGCCGGCCGGTATGGCGCACTGACCGCGCTCGAACACATCGCGCACCACATCGGAGAGCAGGTGCTCCTCGGTGGGGTCGTAGAGGACGCTGCGGACCACCCGATTGGCGTTGTTGGAGAACTCCTGCAGCCGCGTCAGGTCGGCAGGCGTCGCGACGCCGGTGGCAAAGCCCAGTTCGCCGGGCGCATAGGTGATCTGGAAGTGTGACGGCGGGAAGCTCAGGAACTTGCCCTCGCCGCCGAACACTTCGCCGGCCTTGGCGGCGAGGGCCAGGCGCACCAACGCATCCATGATCCGGCCCTAGACCCAGGAGGTGATGGAAGAGAGCGGATCGGGCGTCTTTTCATCGAGCGTGTGGACCTTGAAGCCGGCGATCGACATGCCGGGCGAGCTGATCCCCTGTTCGTCGACATGGTAGCCGTAGTCGCGCGTCGACTGGCCGCCGGCCGACATGTTGCCGCCGCTGCCGCCGAGGAAGAATGGCCCGAACGAGACGTAACCGCCGGCGCCGGTCGAAGAATTCTGCTGGTCCTTCACATAGTTGAGCAATGACTCGCTATGGCCGAGCGACAGCTTGAGGTTGCGCACGAAGATGATGCTGGTCGGGTAGCCCGGCATCAGGCCGTCGGGCGGCGACTTGCCATTGCTCAGCAACTCGCCGGCAACGTCGGGGCTGTTCACGTCGAAGCGCCAGGTCTTGCTGCTGAGGAACGACGCCATGAACCAGGGACGGACGATTGGCACCTGGCAGATCTCGAAACTCAGCGCGAACTGATCGGTGGAGACGGTGCCGGTGTATTCCTGGTGCGATGAGCTTTCGGAGTGGCTGGCGCGGCCGCCGAAGATGCCCAGATAGCTGGCGCCGCCGGCGACGTTCCACTTCTTGTTCTGATACGACGTGGCCGAGCGCGACTGGAAATCGGACGACGAGAAGCTGAAAGCAGTCCAGCCGTTCGACTTGGCGAAGTTGCCGGGGACCAGCGTGGTGTACTGGAAGTCCGAACCGGAGGCGATGCCGGTGAGGCGGGCTCGCTCGAAGGCGTCGCGATATTCCTGCTTGAGAACGGTCAGGTCCTTCTGCATGACCTGGCTGATATAGCCGGTGATCTTGTCGTAGTCGCCGCGGTGACCGCGCGTGTTCCAGTCGGCCTCGGCCACGCTGACGCGCTTGCGCAGGACATTGGCATTCATGGCCCAGAAGTTCACCGCCTTGGCATCGGCGGCGGTCATGGCATCGATGCGGCGGGCGTTGTATTGCAGCACCGCATCCTCGTAGAGGAACTGCATGGCCTTGTAGGCGGTGACCAGGTCGCTTTCGACCTCACGCTCGATGCTCTCCTGGGTGAGGACGTCGGTCTCGGTGATCTTCTTGACCAACAGGCCCTGCAGGCGCTCGACATTGGCCTTGGTGGCCTCGTCCAGTTCGGTATGGGCCACCTGGCTCATGCGCAGCACACGCGCGTAGATTTCGCTCAACGTGCCCTCGTTGTTGAGGACGGCCAGGCGTGCGAACTGTTCGTTGTTGAACTTGGTGACGTCGGGCACGAAATCGACCAGCCGAGCAAAGGCTTCGGCCTGCATGTAGAGCCGGGCCGTATCCTGGGCGCGCAGCCGCTCGAGCTCGGCCGGCGGCAGCGGCTCGGGCGTCGTACCTTCGGCGACCGGGCCGGTGAGGATATCGGCCTGCTCCTTCTTCACCACGCCGGTGAAGCCCTGGGTCAGGAAGTCGAAATCGCTCGGTTCGACCGGGATGCCCGGGGTGCACCAGCTGAAGAAATTGTCCTTGGATGGCGGTACGCTGTCGTCGCCACTGATCAATACGTCGTAGAATTTGGACAGCACGGCATTGGCCAGCTGGCTGGGCATGACATCGGCCACTTGAACCTCCAACGATTTCGGTGCAGTAGCCGCAGAGAAGCCCAACGGGCGCGACCAGTAGTCAACCCTGGCTCGCAGCATACGAGCAGCAGTCGACGACGCCGTTTTTTTACGTGACTTCAACGACCGACAGTCGTATGACCACATATGTTGGGATGAGCATCTGCCGTTACGCGATAACTGCTTGTTACGGACGGCAAGGCAATTTGTTGCGAAACTATGTTTACTTGATTCCGGAGATCGGGAGAGGGCTTGCCGACCGCGGAGAAAGCTCGCGGGGCTGCTATCGACAACACGATGGGACGATCAGCTGGGCGCAGAAGGCCTATGAGGGTGGAAGAACCGCTGCCGGTTGGCGGCTCATCCAGATCTACGACGAGGGGCTTGGCACGCCCCGCGACAGCGCACGCGCTGGCGGGCTGTTCATGGAGCTGGTCGGCAGCAAGCTGTTTTCTGAGCAGACAGTGCTGGCGCGGGTGACGGACCTGACCGTGAAACCCGCCAGGTCATTCAACTGCTGCTCAAGAACGCCGGCCGCTATGATGGACCGATCGACGGGGGTATCGGCCCCAGGCCCCGCGCGGCGATCGAGGCCGCGCTGACGGCAAGCTAGCGAACCGAGCCGGTATCGGCATGCGGTGCGTAGGTGGCGAGCAGCCAGGCCAGCAGTTCGGCGCGGTCGCGTGGGTTCATCGGCAGTTGGGCCGCGTTCGGGTCGAAGCCATGGCGGCGCAGGGTGGCTGCGAGAGCGACTGCCCGGTTGGCCGGATTCACCACCTCGAGGGTGCGTGTGGCGATCTCGGCCGCCAGCGTCTTCGACATCCGTTTGCTCATGCCACTGCCCCGGAAACCCCGGCGATGAAGGCGGCAATGTGCTGCTCGATCTCGGCGGGCGGGCTGGTGTAACGGGCCTGGGCGTCGGGCAGGCCGAGATTGCCGCTGATGACGAAAGCGCGAAGGCCGGCTTTGGCGAGTGCGATGGCCTGCTCGAGATAGAGGCCACCCACCACCTGCACCGAAGCGACGGCGCCGACCTTGTCGTGCACCGCGGCGACGGTATCGGCGAGGTAGCTCGAGTGGAACAGGCTGGGGTCGGCGCGGCGGGCATCGAGCTGCAGATGCGCGCCGATGCCGTCGACGCCGGCGTCGAGCATGCGTTGGGCGACTTCGACAGCGGTGTCGGCCGGACCCTGGTGCGGCAGGAGGATATCGGCAAACACCAGGCGTGGCAGTTCCGGGTTGGCCCGCCGGTACTCGTCGCGAACGTTGCAGATGCCTTTGGCGCTGGCCACGCCGGCAATGGCGAGGAAATCGATGATGTTGCCGCCGCCCTCGAATACCGAGCGGGCTTCGAAGCTGCCGCCATCCATGGTCTTCATGTCGGCGAGCAGCAGCGCCTCGGGGAAGCGGGCGCGGAAGGCAGGGACGACGTGCTTGACCCCTTCGGTCTTCAGCAGCGGCGTGCCCATTTCGACGAGGTCGACCCCGGCAGCCAGCGCCGCTTCGGCCACCACCAGCCCCAGAGGCAGGTTGTCGGTATCGACTGAAATCTGGAAACTCAGGTCGGTTTTCAGGCGGTCGATGACGCGCGTGGAGGCGGGCGTGGACATGGCGATGTCGGATCCTCTGGTGGAATTGCCGGCTATTGGGCCGGCGCGGGTTCGGGTTCGCCCGCGCTGGGGCGGGCGTAGACGGCGGAAAGCTGGCGGTAATACTTCGAACGGAAAGCGATGATGGTGATCACCACCCCGAGGACGCCGGCAAGGGTGAACACCAGGGCGATGCCGCGGGCCGGACCGGTGCCGAACCAACTGCCGATCACCTCGGCGCCGAGCCCGACAGTCATGAACGGGATGAAGACGAACTCGGCAAGCGGGCCGATGAGGAAGGCGGTGAGCGGCGAGGCCGACTGCTCCACCGATTGGGCAAAGCCGAAGACGCGGCCCTGCCGCTCGGGCGGCACCACCTTCTGCAGCGTGGTGTGCTCGGCGGCTTCGGCATAGGGGCCGAGCAGCATCCAGACGAACATGCCGGCGCCCAAGAGCCAGATCGAGGACTGGAGGGTGAAGACGCAGCACACCGCCCAGCTGATCAGGTTGACCAGCAGCAGGGTGCGGAGCGGCTTCTTGCCCAGCCCGGTCTTGGCGATGATGAGCCCGGAAATGATGAAGGCGGTGGAGAGCACGCCGAACAACAGGCCCCAGATTTCGACCGAGACCAGCGACAGGCCATAGGCATCGAGCAGCGCCATGAAGATGCCGCCGAGGAAGTTGTTGAAGGTGGCGAACAGGATCAGCGCGAACAGCCCAGGCACGCCGGCGATGACCTTGATGGTGCCCTTGAGATCGACGCGCTTCGGCTCGGCGGGTGTCTCCGGATCAGGCTCGGCACGGCCCTCGTCGATCTGCACCAGGCTCAGGTGAGCGAAGGCCAGCGCGGTGAAGACCAGCGCCATTACCATGACGGCAAGCATGCCGCCAAAGGCGACGAGAAAGCCCGAGATCACCGAGGTGGTGAGAAAGCCGATGCCCCCGACCATGCCGACGAGACCGTTGGCCTTGTCGCGGCGATCCTCGGGGATCAGCACGGTGACGAGGGTGGGGAGCGCGATGGAGCGGATATTGCCGGCGATGACGCCGAGCATGACGAGGAAGACGAAGATCCACAGGAAGGCGTTGTAGGGATTGGTGAAACTCTCGGCCGGTGCCAGCAGCAATATGGCCAGCGCCAGGACGTAGAAGATGGCCGAGACGACGCTCGAGCCCAGCATCACCAGTTTCTTCGAGTTGTGATCGACGATCGAGCCGAACCAGATGCCGAAGGCGGCGGTGAACACCAGGTAGACGCCGGCGATCATGCCGGTGGCAAATACCGAATGGGTTTCGAGGTAGACCCAGAAGGTCAACGCGAACCACACCGTGAAGTTGGTGATGTTGGCAACGAGGTTGTTGCCCAAAATCTGGTGGAAGGGACTCATGGGGGGAATCCGAGGTTGGGGGTGAATGCGTAACGCATATCGGCGCCAAACGGAAACCGCCGCCTGTTGCAGGTGGTTGCTTGGACGGGAGGGCGCAAGTTTGCTAGCAGAGGGGCGGCAACGATGAGGGCGGGCGACAGGTGGAGATCGTAACCGACGCAGCGTTCGGCCTGCTTTTCGTGATCTGCACCGTGACCCTGTCGCTGGGCAGCTACACGCTGGCGCGCTGGTTTGCCGGGCGCGGCCCGTACGAGCGGCACAAGGAGATGGCGGGGGCGATGGTCACCCGTATCGCCGCGCTGCATGGGCTGATCATCGCGCTGGTGTTCGCCCAGGAGATGACTTCGTACCAGCGGCTCGAGACGCAGACGGCGGCAGAAGCCAGCGCCATCGCCGATGTGTTCAACGACGCGGCGCGCTACGACCCGGCGCTGCTGCAGCCAGTGCAGCAGGATATGCGTGAGTACCTGCGCCTGGTGATCGACACCGAGTGGGAACAACTGGGTGCCGGGCGTGGCCTAAGCGACGCGGCATGGGCGGCGTGGGCGACGGCCTATGACCGGGTGCTCGACCTGGTGCCTGAGACGCCGCGGCAGGTGAGCCTGCGCGACCAAATGCTGGTGAGCCTGCATGCAATCTCCGCCTCGCGCGACATGCGGCAGAACGAGGCGATTACCTCGGTGGCGCATTTCTTCTGGATCGCGGCGCTGTCGGGCGTCGTGCTGATCGCCTTCGGGCACTACATCTACACCCCGGAGCGGCACAACCTGGTGCTGCTGGGGCTGTTCAGCGCCTATACCGGCGCCATCCTGTTCCTGATCTTCGGCTTCTCGAACCCCTACAGCCCGCCGGCGGCGCTGAGCCCCGCGCCATTGCAGGCGCTGGCGGCGAAGCTGCTCGCCGCGAGTTAGGAAATTGCCCGGTTGACTCGACCCCAGGGACCGCCCCGATAGAGGGGCGGTCAAGCAATGACGGGGTGATTCATGGGTTCCTCGACTGAGTTTCTGAACGCTTCCGAGGCCGCGAGCCGGCTCGGAGTTTCCGCCAAGGCACTGCGGCTCTACGAGCAGCGTGGGCTGCTCGTGCCGGTGCGCACGGCAGCGGGCTGGCGCACCTATGGGCCCGAGCAGATGGCGCGGGCTGGCGAGATCGTGGCGATGCGGGCGCTGGGGCTGAGCCTCGCAGAGGCAAAGCGCGTACTGGGAGGTGATCCGCGCGGGCTCGATGCGGCGCTTGCGACACATCAGGCAGTGCTGGAGGGCCGGATGCTGCAGCTCTCGGGCATGATGGAACGGCTGCAGCTGCTGCGCGACAGGCTGCGCCGGGGCGAGGCGCCGGCGCAGGGCGAGCTGGCGAACCTCCTGGCGCCGCCAGCGGCGGCTGGCGTTGCGTTCGAGTTGCCCTGGCCGTGGGGCGGCGAGCGGTTCGAGCTCAGCCGCATCCAGCCGCTGACCTACATCATCGGACCCCTGGGCAGCGGCAAGACCCGATTGGCGATGCGGCTCGCCGAGGCGGTGCCCGGGGCGCTGTTTCTCGGGCTGGACCGGCTGGTCGATGGGGTGGCAGCGACCGTGCGGATGGCGGCCGACCCGGCGCTGCGAGAACGGGTCGAGCGGACGCTGGGCTGGCTGCTCGAAGATGGCGCGGTGGCTTCCGATGCGCTCACCGCACTGGTCGCCGGGCTCGAGACCGATTGGCCCAAGGCAGTGGTGATCGACATGATCGAGCAGGGGCTCGACGCCGCCTCGCAGGAGGCGGTGATCGCTCAGTTGCGGCGGCGCGGACCGGGGGCACGGCCGATCTTGGCCATGACACGGTCGAACGCCATCCTCGATCTCGCGGCGGTGGGGTCCGACGAGGCAATTCTCTACTGCCCCGCCAATCACAGCCCACCGATGCTGGTAGCGCCCTATCCGGGCGCGGCCGGGTACGAGGCGGTGGCAACCTGCCTTGCCTCGCCCGAGGTGCGGGCCCGGACCGAAGGGGCGATCGCCTGGCGACCGCAAGTGGCGTGAGCGATCAGCCCGCCTCAGCGGGCCGGGTCGAAGACCTGCGTCGTCGCCACATGCAGGCGGTTCCACAGGTTGACGAGGCCGAGCGACAGAACCATCGCTGCGAGCACCGGCTCGTCATAGTGGCGGCGGGCCTCGTTCCAGATTTCGTCAGGCACCGGGTCGGCGCGGTCGTCGAGGCGGGTGACGGCTTCAGTCAGCGCCAGGGCGGCCCGCTCGGGTTCGGTGAACCATGGGGTGTTGCGCCAGGAGGCGACCGAGATGATGCGATCCTCCGAGGTCTCGCCGGCGGCGCGAGCCAGGCGGGGATGCAGGTTGACGTTGTTGCCGTCGCCGTTGATCTGGCTGGCGCGCAGATGCATCAGCTCGAGCAGGGCAAGCGGCAGGCCGGGGACGGATTTGCTGGCCTTGCTGAGGGCAACGAGGCTGTCCATGGCGCCGGGAACGGCGAAGGCGGGATGGGCGATGCGGGGCATTTCTGGGATTCCTTGATTGAGTGACTACTGAAGCGGACGGCTAGGCGGCGGCTTTCCAGGCGCCGGCGATCTGCCGGGTGGCGGCGTTGAGGCGGTTCCAGATGTTGATCATGCCGATCGAGAGGACCAGCGAAGCGAGGGCCGGCTCGTCGAAATGCGCACGGGCTTCGTCCCAGATCGTGTCGGGGACCGGATCGGCGCGGTCGCTGAGCCGGGTGACCGCTTCGGTGAGCGCCAGCGCAGCGCGTTCCGGGGCGGTGAACCAGGAGGTCTCGCGCCAGGCGGCGACGGCGATGATACGGCGGTCGGTGTCGCCAAGCTTCTTCAGGTCGCCGGCGTGCATGTCGACGCAGACGGAACAGCCGTTGATCTGGCTGGCCCGCAGGTGCACGAGGGCGTGCAACTGGTGCGAGACGCCGGGGTTGGCCTGGGCGGCCTGGCTGATGGCCTGCAAGGCCGACATGGCGCCGGGGACGGCGAAGGCAGGGTTGGTCATACGCGATTGCATTGTCGGGCTCCGGTTCTCGTGGTGGCAGAGCGAGATCAGGAAAAGTTGCGGACTTTTCCGGTTCGATCTCGCGACAGAACAGAACAAGGATTTTCCGGCCAGAGCTGTCACAGCGGGCCGTTGTCGTTCGTCACTGCTATGACGGAGCGCGAGCAGGGAATGTGACGATGGACGACGAGAAAATTCTGGCCAGCCGTTTCGAGGCGGATCGCGGACACCTGAAGCGGGTGGCGTATCGGATGCTCGGCTCGGCGAGCGAGGCCGAGGATGCAGTGCAGGAGGCCTGGCTGCGGCTCAGCCGTTCGGACACCGGCACGGTCGGCAACCTCTCGGGCTGGCTGACCACGGTGGTGGCGCGGGTGTGCCTCGACATGTTGCGCTCGCGCAAGGCGCGGCGCGAGGAGCCGCTGGATCAGCCGGCAGCGGAGACGCTGGCCGGCGCGGATGATCCGGAACGGGAACTGGATATGGCCGACTCGTTGGGGGTGGCGCTGCTGGTGGTACTGGAGACGCTGCCACCACCGGAGCGGGTGGCGTTCGTGCTGCACGACATGTTCGATCTGCCATTCGAGGAGATTGCGCCGATCGTCGGCCGCTCGACCGATGCCGCGCGGCAGCTGGCGAGCCGGGCACGGCGGCGGGTGAAGGGTGGCGGCGACAATTTCGAGCCGAGCCGCGAGCGGCACCGCGCCGTGGTGGAGGCCTATCTGAGAGCGTCGCGCAGCGGCGACCTTGCGGCCCTATTGGCGGTGCTGGATCCGGAGGTGGTGCTGCGAGCCGATGCGTCGGCGGTGCCGGTGGGCGTGGCGCTGCTGGCGCGCGGGGCCGAGGTGGTGGCGCGTCGGGCGCTGGCCGGGTTCATGGCCGAAGCGCAACTGGCGCTGGTTGGCGGTGAGCCGGCGATCGTCGTACTGCGCGCTGGAGCGCCGTTCCGGGTGCTGCGCTTCACCGTGGCAGGTGAGCGGGTGACCGGGATCGAGGTGCTGGCCGATGCCGAGCGATTGACCGGACTCGAAGTAACGCCGCTGAACTAACCCGGCGACCAGTCAGGCGGCGCGCTTCAGACCATCGAGGGCGATGGCGAGGATGCGGTCGCGCTGCCGGAGCCTCGGCGGTGATGGCGCTCTCCTGTGTCTCATTGGCGCTGCTGCATCAGAGCATCCGGGAAGCGGCGCTGGTGTTTATGGCATCGGGCTGGGGCTCGCCTATGCGGCGCTGGCCAGCGTGATCGTCCAGAGCGTCCCGCCGAGCCAGACCGGCTCGGCGATCGGCATGAATGCCAATATCCGCACCATCGGCGGGCGATCGGCACCGCGGTGATGACGGCAGTGGTGACGGCGCGTCATACAGCGGACGGTGTGCCGGCGGAGCAGGGTTTCGTCAGCGGCTTTCTGCTGTTCGGCGGCGTAGCGGCGCTTGCCATGGTGGTATCGCTGCTGATCCCTGGGCGCTACTTGATGACGGTGAAACCGAGCTTGAGCTTATCGTTCATCTCGAGGGTGATCGGGGCCATCTCGTCGCTGGCGGTCGAGACCCAGAGCCTCGCCACTGGCAACGGGTAGCCCAGGTGGCCGATGAACCAGGCAACGGTGCCGTTGGCGAGGTGATCCTCCACCACCCAATCGGCGATCCGCTTATAGGCGCCGTGTACCGTCAGGTTAGCATTGGCGGTGAGATAGCGCTTCTCGCCGGCGAGGAAAATAATGGCGCAGACCGAACGACAAGCCTCGGTGACCATGGTGTCGAGGTGGCTCTCGTAGACCCTTTTTGCGATGGCCAGGCCATCGTCGAGGGAGCCACCATCGGAGCGCAGCAGGACGCCCGATATTCCGGGGTTCTGCTTGAGCAGTCTGACGAACCTCCACCAGTCGCCCACCTCGATACTGCCTTCGAGCACGAGATAGGGCTGCCGGCCCTCTGGACTGTCGAGGTCGATGATCGAGAGTTCGGCGGGAGACGCCGCTCCCGTGAGGATCGACAGTGCCATGACACAGGAGAGAGCGAGAGCCGGCAGGGGTTGCATGGTTTCGTCGCGCCCGAATGGACGACGCCAGCACAGCACATCGGGCTGCAGCCCGCATGGCACAGATGCGCTAGAACGGCTTGATTGTCGTGCTCTCGAACCGGAAAGCGCCACTCAGTTGTGCGGATACAGGCTCGCCACCAGCGCGACCAGTGCCGATTGCCGCTGCACGCCGGCCTTTTCGAGCACGCTGCGCATCTGATTGCGAACGGTGTGAAAGCTGACGCCGCGGCGTTCGGAGAAGCTGCGTACTGAACCGCCATCCAGCAAATGCCCGCAAAGCGCCGCCTCGGTGGGCGACCAGCCGTAGCGCTCGGCCGCCGTGGCCAGCGCATTTCGCAACGGCGAGACGGACCGCCGCAGCATCAGCATGGCGGTGGGCAGGCCATCGAGCAGCAGCAGCAGGGGCGGCCTGATCGGCACCTCATCGGCGACGAACGGGAAGAGCTCGGCCACGAGAGGCGTCGCGCCGGTCTGGACGGCGATCGGAGCGCCGGGCCTCGATGAGCCCTGTGCGAGGGAGGCAAGCGCGGTATCGATGGCCTGCTGGGCGGAGTGGTCGGCGAGGGCGAGGCGGCGGTCGGGACTGACGGCGACGCTCCTGCTGCCCTGCAGCAGCCGCTCCGCCGCCGCGTTGGCGAAGGTGACGCGGGCGTGGTGATCGAGCAGCAGGATCGGCTCGGGCACCAGTTGCAGCGCGTCCTGATAGTGCTGGCCGACGCGGGCGCCGGCGAGGCGGCGCGACAGCTGAAAGGAGGCCTGCATATGCGGGCCGATGGCTTCGAGCAGGCCGAGTAACCGAGCCTCGATACTCTCGAGATCGCGGAAGCGGATATTGCAGGACAGGCGCAGGAAGCGCTCGCGATCGCGGAACAATGTGATCCCGGCCCCGGTGCCGATGTCTTCCTGCGGCCGGATCCAGTCATTGTAGAACTCGGTCCGTTTCAGCAAGCCCGGCTCCAGCAGGACCTGCGAGTGGATCACCGCGCCGACCGGCACGCGTCCCGCCCGGGCGTTCCAGGGGTTGCGCCCGGCAAAGTGCTGCAGATAGGAGGAATGATGATCTGGGCTGTAATTGTGAGTCAGGAAGCCGAGGTTGACGTTGCGTGCCATGTCATGGCCATGCAACGCCAGCCATGACCGGCCGATCAGGCCGGAAAGATCGGCGAGGAACTCCGACCATTTCGCGCGATCGAGACCGGCGGAATAGACACGGCGAACCAGCGCGCCATAGCTGTCTTCGGCAATATCGAGCAACGTGGCGTCCTGTTCGTCGATTGATTGTCATTGTGGACAATCGTCCATTTGACTTGTCGGTCAAGCTCAGTATTCAGATCGAATTGCCGAAGATAGACAGATTCTCTGGAGCTGATGCATGAATGTTGCAGGGGTGAAGACAGGCGCTGGGGTCGTTGAGACTGTCGATACGGGTTCGGGCGAGATAGCCGTGCTGCTGCTGCACGGCAATTCCGGGCACAAGGCGGTTTTTGCACATCAGGTCGAGGCGCTGTCGCCGCGCTATCGCGTGGTGGCGCCGGACCTGATGGGGCACGGTAGATCGGACGATGCCCGCGATCCCGCCCGCGACTACACACTGGCCGGCCATGCCGCCTATCTCGCCGAGCTGGTGGCAGTGCTGCAACTGGGGCCCGTGGTGCTGGTCGGCACGTCGCTGGGCGGTCACATCGCGCTGGAGCTGGCGGCACAGTTGCCCGAGGCGCGCGGCCTGATGCTGGTGGGGGCGCCGCCTTTCGCCAAGAGCCTCGACAGCATGGGTGGAGCGTGGCAGCCCGGCCCGGCGATCCAACTCTCGGGCAAGGCGCAGTTCAGCGACGCCGATGTCGAGACCTTCGTTGCCGCACACGCCATCAGTGAGCCGCAGCTGCTGGCCGAGTTGCGCCAGGCAGTACGGCGTGCCGACGGGCGCAGCCGGGCGACGGTGGTCGCGGCACTGCTGGCTGAAGACGCGGTCGATCAGCGGGTGCTGGTCGCAGGGCTCGAGCTGCCGATCGCGGTGGTCAATGGCGAGGCCGACGAGGCCGTCAACCTGGGGTTCATCGAGGCAGCGCCCTACCGCAGGCTGTGGCGCGGGCAGCCGTTCCGGATCCCCGGGGCCGGCCATATGCCACAGCTCAGCCACCCGAGCGCCTTCAATGCGCTGCTCGCGGCATTCGTCGCCGATTGCGGTGCTGCGACGGCCGCAGAGTAGGGCGGAAGTTCTGCTTTCTCCGCGCTGGCGGAGCCGCTACAGAGGCTCCGCCATTCATTTGAGGAACATTCGATGAGCATCACCCGTCACCAACCCGGCAAGCGCATGAGCATGTCCGTGGTCCACGGCAACACCGTCTATCTCGCCGGGCAGGTCGCAACCGACTACAACGGTACGATCGAAAAGCAGACCGGCGAAGTGCTGGACGCGATCGACAAGCTCCTCGCCGAGGCCGGCAGCAGCAAGTCCAAGGTGCTGTTCTGCCAGGTGGTCCTCAACAACATCGCCGATTTCGCCGCGATGAACACCGTTTATGACGCCTGGATCGATCCGGCCAATCCGCCGGCCCGTGCCTGCATCGAGGCGCGCCTGGCGCACCCGTCGCTGAAGGTCGAAATCATCGCCATCGCGGCGAAGGACTGATCGCCGGTCCCAGCCTCCCCCGCCATGCGGGGGAGGATCACAACCAGATCAGTTGTCATCCCCGCGAAAGCGGGGGATCTCTGTTTATGGGGTGTGCATCGCGAACTGAGATTCCCGCTCTGGCGGGAATGACCCGGTGCCTGAACGGCTATCTGGCTTTCTTTGCCGTCACCGCCGCGGCCCTGGGCTTGGTGGCGGCTTTCTTGGCCGGCTTGGCTTCCGCCTTTGCCTTGAGCGGCTTTGCGTCCTTGGGTGGTTTCGATTTGACCGCGGCGGGGATGGCACCGGGACTTTTGCCTTTGCCGGCCTTGGCGACGCCACTGGCGGTGGCTTCGGCATAGGCCTGGGTGGCTTCCTGATGGGCGCGCGACCAGTAGTGGTCGTGTTTGCCGTCGGGGCGGCCGTCGGCCTCCCACAGGTAATAGGCGCGCTGTCTGATGGCGTCTTCGTTGACCATCGCGGCGGCGTCGGCTGGTTTCGATTTGGCGGGCATTGTCATTCCCCGAGCCGTGGGGCGCGACCGGGATGGCGCGCCAACCCTATTGCAGACAAGGGTGAGCCTAGCAGCGCACGAGCCCGAGGCAAGGCCCGTCGGCGCAGGCGAGCCATGAACGACGCTCGCGGCACCGCGGTTCCCGAGAAGCGGCCGGACGGGTAAGGTCTTGCACCCCAGTTGCGGAGTCCAGCCATGAGCCGATCGTTCGACGCCATCGTCATCGGAGGTGGGCAGGCGGGCCCGTTTCTCGCCGCGCGGCTGGCGGGTGCCGGCCAGCAGGTGGCGCTGATCGAGCGGCGGCACATGGGCGGCACCTGCGTCAATGACGGGTGCCAGCCGACGAAGACTTTGGTGGCGAGCGCCCGGGTGGCCTGGCTGGCGCGGCGCGCCAAGGATTTCGGGGTGGCGACCGGGCCGGTGAGCGTCGACATGGCGGCGGTGAAAGCGCGGAAGGAGCAGGTGGTGCTCGCCTCGCGCCAGGGGCTCGACGACTGGATGACCTCGACTCCCAACCTGACGGTGTTCCGCGGCTCGGCGGCGTTCGTCTCGCCGAACGCGGTCGAGGTGAACGGCGAGGTGCTGGCGGGCAAGCAGTTCTTCCTCAATACCGGAGCGCGGCCGGTGGTGCCGGACTGGGCCGCCGGGGTGCCGTACCTCACCAGCACGTCGATCCTCGAACTGGACACGCTGCCCAGGCATCTGCTGATTGCCGGCGGCTCCTATATCGCGCTGGAATTCGCCCAGATGTACCGGCGGTTCGGCGCCGAGGTGACGGTGCTGGCGCGCAGCCCGCGGCTCACGGCGAAGGAGGACGAGGACGTCTCGACGACAATCCGCGACATCCTCGAGGGCGAGGGCATCAGGGTGATCACCGATGCGCGCTGCATGGCGGCGGAGCGGCGCGACGACGGCGTGGCGGTCAGCTATGGCGGCGCGGCCGAACCGGTGGTGGGCAGCCACCTGCTACTGGCGCTTGGCCGGGTGCCCAACGTCGAGGATCTGCAACTGGCGAAGGCGGGCGTGGCGCTGGATGACAGCGGCTATGTCTGGGTCGACGACAAGCTGCGGACCAACCAGCCGCACATCTACGCGCTGGGCGATGTGAACGGGCGCGGCGCCTTCACCCATACCTCGTACAACGACTTCGAGATCGTGTCGCAGAACCTGCTGGATGGCGCCGACCGCAAGGTCAGCGAGCGGGTGCCCGCCTATGCGCTCTATATCGACCCGCCGCTGGGACGGGCCGGGATGAGCGAAGCCGAGGTACGGGCCTCGGGCCGGAAGGCGTTGGTCGCAGTGCGACCGATGACCCGGGTAAGCCGAGCCAATGAACGGGCGGAGACTCTCGGGTTCATGAAGGTGTTCGCCGATGCGGAGACGCGGCAGATTCTCGGTGTGGCGCTGCTCGGGATCGAAGGCGACGAAGTGATGCAGTCACTGCTCGAGGCCATGGCGGCTGGTGTCGATGTCGACACCATCATCCGTACCATGCACGTGCATCCGACGGTGAGCGAGCTGGTGCCGACACTGCTGGGCGATCTCAAGGCGCTGATTTAGGGTCGATCTGGACCTGCGCCGCCATCTGGCGATCAAAATCGGCGTGCCAAATTGACTCCTCGTCGACCCGAATCAATGGTGGGGGCATGGGAGAGGCAGCACTCAGCGATACGGTGATCTCGTTCCGCCTGAAGCGGGCGGAGGAGTTCGCGCGACAGTGGAAGATCAATGCCAGGCGGCTGCAGAGCCTCGCCAACAATCCGCAGACCCCGAGTTCGGTGCGCGCCGACGCGCTGGGCGAAGCGAGGACGGCGGCGGGGATCGTCGGGCAACGGGCGACCGATCTCACTGAACTCGCCAAACAGCGCGGGTTTTCGGCCTGGGAGTCCGATCCCAAGGTGGCACCGCTGGTGGTGGAAATCCGGGCCGTCGAGCATGCGCTGAGCTATGCGGCTGAGGCGTTGAGCAAGTAGCCGGTTCTTCGGCGGCTTATCGCTCAAGGGGAGAAGGCCTGACCGACAGGCTGGCGAGAGCTTCGCCTACTGGCTCATCCGGATGACGGTGGCCTTGTCGGGGAGGTGGACGGGGGGCATCTCGGAGAAGCTGAGGGCGCCGGGGTCGCCGATCTTGTCGGCGCCTTCGCCGCCGCCGCTGGCATCGACGTTGGCCTTGCCGTCGGTATTGATGGCGCCCTTGCCCTTTTGCTGGGCGGTCTGGGCGGCGTCAGCCTGAGTGTCGCCGGTGGCGGCGAGCTGACCGAGCACCTTGCCGCCCCCTTCGATCTGCTGCTGGGCGGTGGCGACTTCGGTGGCGATCTCAACCTTGTAGGGCACCTGAAAGGCGCGGGGCGGGCCGATGACGATCTGGCGGTCGTCGACCTCTTCGATCCACAGGTAGATGGCGCCGGGCAGGTTGCTCAGTTTGTCCGGCTCGACGATGCGGGTGGCGATAAGGCCGAAGCGCTTCGGCATCTGGCCGGGACTGGCCCAGCCGACGAGGCCGGTCATGGTGAAGTAGAGCACGACCACCGCGCCAAGCGTCACGACGATGGCGGCAGCCTTGATCCACCACTTCCACAGCGAGGTGAGGTTGAGGCTGAGCAGCAGCAGCGCGAGGAGCAGGAACAGCGCGACCGCACCAACAATGACCAGCGGGCTCATTTGCGGACCGCCTGGATCAGCGAGACCGGCACGGTGTTGATGCCGCTGACCGTGCCGTCCTTGTCGAGGCTGAAGCGCACCACGGTCTTCTCGTCGCCTTTGTGATCAAGCACGAGGGTGTCGTAGTAGACCACCGACAGCTTGGGATTGATCTTTTCGACCTTCACCGTCACCGGCACCGCGCCGGCGCTCGGGTTGGTGTAGTGGTAGACGTTGATTGCGTAGTCGCCCGGCAGGATGCCGCGGATGGTCACCGTCTCCTGATTCAGCGCGATATGATGGGTCACGCCGTTGACCGTGACCTCGTCGAGATAATTGCCGCGGTCGTCGCGATCGAGGGTGACGAAGCCCTTCTGCATCGAATGGTACCAGACGACGTTGCCGGTCGGATCCTGCACATAGGTGTCGATGTCGTCGTCATTATCATCGGGCCAGGTGGTGGTGATGATGAACTCGGCATTGGTGTCGATGATGCCGGATTTGGCGTCCGGCCGGATCAGCGCGAAGGCGACGAACACCATCATGGTGAAGCCGAGCAGCACGTTGAACAGGATGTCGGTGAACGGTACGAACGTGCCGTCGTCGCTCTCGGCGCCGGTGAAAAGGCTAGGCCCGTCCATCGTGGCTCCGCTCGATCGCGGGAACGACGTGGATCTCGGAGACCTCGGCGATGCTGGAGAACAGCTCGCCGATGGCGGCATCGAGCTGGAAGTACTGGAACTTCAGGATCAGTGCGGTGGCGATGCCGGCGACGGTAACGTTGAGCGCAACGGCCATGCCGCCGGTCATCCCGGAGAGCGCACCGCGCAGGGTGTCGGCGTCGAACGAGGTGAGGCCGGCGATCGGAATCAGCATCAGGATGAAGCCGATGGCGGTGCCGAGCAGGGCCAGGCGCAGCAGACCCTCGGAAACGAAGAGGCCGATCTTTTCGCGGGCCCGCAATTTGTCGGCGACCGAGCGCAGCAACAGGGTCTGATCGAGCTGGCCCTTGCCGCGGATATCGGCCTTCTTCACCAGGTTGCCGACATGGGTGGTGAGCACACCGGGCTCGAGCGGTGTGCCGGCGCCAGTCAGCACATGGTTGCCGGCGAGGCGGAAGCCCGAGCTGCTTTCGGCCTCGATGGTCGCGCGGGCGCGGCGGGCGGCGATCAGCTCGCGGCTGATGTCGATGGCCTGCACCAGGCAATGGAGGCTGGTGATGACGAAGATGGCGAAGATCAGCAGCGATATACGGGTGTGGTCGGACTGCAGCACCGAGCCGAGAAAGCCGAGCTGCCAGAGGGTCAACAGGCCGATCGCCACCAGCACGGTGACGATCAGCCAGCGCAGCACCGGGTTGTAGTCGCGCCTTTCGATAGGCGGTCCGATGACCGCCGCCTTTACGTCGTCCAAGACCTGTCCTCCAGACCCGGCGGCTCGCCTCATCCGGGACGGGGAGCGCATCTTTCAGGTTGCTGCCACCGCTAGCATGGCCGGCCAATCGCCTCTGCCTATGCATCGCATTGGAAATGCCAACATCGCTGTCGGGGGTGCGCGACAAAGTGACGATTGCTGCGCGGCGCGGCTGCGTTCACGCTATGGGCGGACGCAGGCGAGCCTGCGCCGCGACTTGAGAGGTGACGGGCAGTGACGGAATGGCGTGAGCACAGTTATCGGCGGCTGATCGATGCGGAGACGCATGCGCGGCCGGTGCTGGGGATGACCCCGCCGATCCGCATCCGGCGGCTGGCCTTCATGAGCGCCGACGGCGGTAGCGACCTGCGGGCGCTGCACGAGCAGATGGCAGTGGTGGCGGGGGTGGCGCCGGAAGGGCCGGCCTGGGCGCGGCAACTGGCCTTCGAGCGCAGCGGGCGGCAGGTGACGTGGGAACTGCATAACGAGTTCGCCACCATGACCTGGAGCGGGCCGGCGGACGACTGGGACGCGAGGCCCGAGGGAATCGGGCTCGAGCTGCATGAGAAGCTGCTGCTGGTGTTCGCCACCCGCATCGATGTGATGCCGACCGCAACGATCGAGGCAGGGGCGCTGGCCGGCTTCAACCCGCTGAGCCTCTGCTACTCGTCGATCTTCGACGACGGGGCGCAGGCGGCGACCGACTTTCATCTCGACGCCGACGGCTTCACCCGTTTCGAGGTGGCGGCCGGGCGCAGCGGCGAACTCAGAATTGGAGTGATCGTCAGGCGGCTGCTGGAGATTGAGACCTACCGGACGATGGCGCTGATCGGGCTGCCGCTGGCGCGCGAAATGGGGGGGCGGGTATCGGATTACGAGCGTCAGCTCGCGGCGATCATGCAGAAGGTTGGACAGGGTGGCGACACCGCTGAGGACCATCAGCTGTCGCTTGAGGCGCTGCACAAGCTGAGCGTCGATATCAGCCGGACAGTGGAGCAGACGAGCTTCCGCTTTGCCGCGACCCAGGCCTATGGCGAGGTGCTGGCAGAACGGTTGGCGCGGTTGCGCGAGCACGCGATCGGCGAGTTCACCACCATCGAGCGCTTCCTCAACAACCGGGTGCAGCCGGCGCTCGCCACCTGCAAGGCGGTGGAGAAGCGGCTCAGCGCGCTGACCGACAAGGTGCGGCGTTCGATTGAACTGCTGGATGCGCGGATCACCCTGTCGATCCAGACGCAGAACCGCTCGGTGCTCGACGCGATCAGCCAGACCGGGCGCAGCCAGTACCGCCTGCAGCTGACGGTCGAAGGGCTGTCGATCATCGCCATCTCGTATTACGCGCTGGGGATCCTGGGGTACATTTTCGAAGGACTGCACGAAGTGCTGCCGTTCACCAAGGGCGAGATGCTGGCGGTGTCGGCGCCGGTGGTGGTGCTGCTGGTGTTTCTGGGCATCCGACGGCTGCGCAAGGGCCACCCGTAACGGGCGGCAGGTCAGGTTCTGTCCGGCAGCAACAATCACCATGATGCCGGTGGGATGGCGTCAGGGAGCGACCTACTCGGATACTCCAAGAGGCCGAAGCAAACCTTGTGCCAGCGGCCTTAAACCGCGCCGCCGCCTGGCGGTGCCACAGCCCCCTGCGACGTGCGGTCGCTTGACTTGCAACCTTTGTGCCCGCCAGAGATTTCCCATGTGACCAAGTCCGTCGCGCGTCCGGCGGCTGTTTGGAGGAATACGAATGAAAGTTCTGGCTCTTGGTTTGGTGATATCGGCCCTGTTTGCCGGTTCGGCGTTTGCCGAAGGCGATGCGGCGGCTGGCGCCAATGTGTTCAAGAAATGCGCGTCGTGCCACGCAGTGGGTGAGGGCGCCAAAAACAAGGTGGGGCCGGAGCTCAACGAGCTGTTCGGTCGTGTCGCCGGTACCGCCCCGGAGTTCAAGTATTCCAAGGCGATGACCGATGCCGGCGCCGGTGGGCTGGTGTGGTCGTCGGCAACGCTGCACGAGTTCCTCACCAAGCCCAAGGACTTCGTGAAGGGAACCAAGATGAGCTTCCCGGGGCTCAAGGAGCAGGCCGACCTCGACAATATCGTCGCTTACCTCCAGACGTTCTCGACCGCTCCGGCCGATGGCGCCGCCCCGGCGGAAGCGGCTCCGGCGGCTCAGTAAGCCAAATCTGTCAACGTTATCAAAGCCCTCTCCGCCAACGGGGAGGGCTTTTTCACGCACCCCACAAATGGGGGGTATGCGACCTTATATTGCCTTATCGAATGTGTCGTATTGTGATGACATAGGGGCCTACCATTCCAGGGCCACAATGGACATCACCCTCAAGCAGATGCAGATCTTCCGCGCCGTGGTGATCGCAGGATCGATCACCAAAGCGTCGCGGCGCGTCGGGCTGAGCCAGCCTTCGATCAGCCAGCAACTGGCCAAGCTCGAAGAGCGGCTGGGCACCCAGCTGATCAATCGCAACCGCACCGGAACCGTCAGCCTGACACCGTCGGGCGAGTACTGGTTCAAGTTCTCCGACGAGGTGCTCAGGAAGTTCGATCAGGCTATCGACGAGCACGAGAAGCGCTATGTCGACAGCCGGGTGTTCCTCAGGATCGGCCTGTCGCCGACCTTGCGCGGCCGGTTCCTCTCGGCGGCGGCGCGGATCGCCAGCGACGAGCAGGGCTTTGCCAAGTTCGAGGTGAGTTATTCGACAACCAGCAGCGAGCTGGTCGAGCAGTTGCGGCTGCACCAGCTCAACTGCGTGATCGTCAATGACGATGCGCTGGCCGAGGACCGTTCGAGCTTTGCCACGGCCCTGTTGTTCCGCGATCCGATGGTGCTGCTGGTACCGGCAGAGCTACCGGGCGGGATGCTGGAGAAAGCCCTGACCAAGGGGGTGAAGGCATCGCAGCTCGATCCCTCGTTGACCCGCTATGTCGAGATCAGCGCCAATGTGCCGATGCGGCCGGTGTCGGACGCCTGGTATCGCTCGAACCTGCCCTATTCCACTCCGGCCTTTTCGGCGATGACCTATGTGGCGGCGACCGACATCGTGGCGGAAGGCCTCGCGACGACGCATGTACCGCTGTCGCTGCTGCCGAGCCTGCCCAATTCGGTGCGGGCGCGGCTCAAGGTCTATACGCTCAGCGGCATGGACCGCTCGATTGTCCTCGCCATGCCCAAGCATCTGATGACGCTGCCGGGTTATGCCAACATCTTCAAGCGGCTGACTGATTTCTGCCGGCATGAGTACGCTCAGAACGTGCCTGCCGACAGCGTGCTGGAGCTGCCGACGCCGGAAAAAGCCCGGCCGGAGAAGGAACTGGCGGGCGGTCGCCTCGTCGCCGAGGTGCACCAGAATTTCCAATAGATGACATAGGCAAACTTCCCCGCGCATCGGTCTTATGTGGCGCCAGAGTGCCAACAAGAACGATCCTGAAGGGGGAGACGAATGCACCTGAAACACCTGATGTCCGCCATGTTGGCGGGCAGCATGCTGGCCCTGCCGGGGATTGCCCTCGGTGAGGACGTCACCGCCGCGCGGCTTGCCGCCGCGGGCAGCGAGGCGGAAGCCGGCAACTGGCTGATGGTGCACCGCACCTATGACGCGCACCGCTATTCGCCGCTGAGCGAAATCACCGCCGACAATGTCTCGGGCCTGAAGCTCGCCTTCGCAGTGCCGCTCGGCGGCTCCGAGCCGGCCGGGTTCGGCGCCGGCTCGATGGAAGCGACGCCGCTCGCCAAGGACGGCTTCCTCTACATCTCGGATCCGTGGGGCACGCCCTACAAGATCGATGCTTCGGACGGCAAGCAGGGCAAGACCGTGTGGGTCGGCGATACCGGCATCGACAAGGATCCGAGCCGCGGCATCCTGCTCGCCTCGCGCGGCCTGGCGCTGGTCGACAACCTGGTGATCACCGTCCTCAATGACGGCCGCGTCATGGCGTTCGACGACGAGACCGGCGACGTGGTGTGGGACCAGCAGGTCGGCAAGGAGCCGGGTGAAGGCTTCACCAATGCCCCGCTGGTGGTGAAGGACAAAATCCTCGTCGGCCAGTCCTATGGCGACTGGGCCACGCGCGGCTGGGTTGCGGCGCTCGACGCCAAGACCGGCGAAGAGGTCTGGCGCTTCTACACCGTGCCCGAGCCCGGCCAGCCCGGCTCCGAAACCTGGCTCTGCGACCAGTCGGGGAACCCCGATTGCTGGAAGACCGGCGGCGCCGCAGCCTGGGTGACCGGTTCCTACGACGAAGCTACCAACACCACCTACTGGGGCACGGGTAACCCGGTGCCGATGTACGATCCGGAATATCGTCCGGGCGACAATCTCTACTCCAACTCGACCGTGGCGCTCGACGCCGATACGGGCGAACTGAAGTGGCACTTCCAATACACGCCGGGCGACTACATGGACTATGACGAAGTCGGCGCCCAGCTGCTCGTCGATGCCAAGGTCGACGGCGAAGACCGCAAGGTCCTGGCGCATTTCGGCCGTAACGGCATCTTCTACACGCTCGATCGCACCAATGGCTCGTTCATCGCGGCGAACCCCTATGTGTCGAAGCTGAACTGGACCAAGGGCATCGACCCCAAGACCGGCAAGCCGGTGGAGTACGATGCGTCCAAGCCGCTCCAGGTCTACGCCAACGGCACGATGCGTCGTGGCGGCGAGACGGTGAATACCTGCCCGAACATCCAGGGCGGCATGAACTTCTGGCCGCCGGCCGTGGATAGCAGCACCAACATCGCTTATGGCGCCGGCATCGAAGGCTGTTCGGACCTGACGGTCGAAGAAAAGTCTCCTGAAGACGTGGCGCCGGGCGCCACCACCTTTGCCGGCGGCGCGGCAGCGGCTTCGGGCGCGCAGACCGGTTCGATCTTCGCGTTCGACGTCACCACCGGCAAGCAGGTCGCCAAGATCGAGCGTCCGTATCCGAACTATGCCGGCGTGATGACCACTCCGGGCCTGGTATGGACCGGCGAGATGGACGGCACCTTCGGCGCTTATGATGCGAAGACGCTGGAGCAGAAGTGGTCGATCAACATGGGCGGCACGTTCAGCGCCCCGCCGATCGCCTTCAAGGTCGGCGACAAGGAGTACATTGCGATTGCGGCCGGCGGCAGCGCCGTGACCACCTTCGGGTACCCCGAGCTCGCCAACCGTCCCGCGGCGAACGTGCTCTACGTGTTCGCGCTCTGAAAAACGGCTTCGCGATCACAATCAACCTGACGATGCCGGGCGGTTTCCAACCGCCCGGCACAGCTCATTGAAGAAAGAAGAGTTTCCCAGATGTCGCTCCTCAACCGCAAATCCCTGGCGCTGCTCCTCGCGGCTGGCCTCCTCGCGGTCACCCCACCGGCGCTCAATGCCGCACAGCCGCCGGCCAAGGCACCGGCAGCCGAGACTGCCGCTCCGGCCGAAGCTCCGGCAGCCGATGCCGCGGCGGTCGAACTCGATCCGCTGTTGGCCGGCGCCGACGTCAATCGCGGTGTAGCGGTCTATGGCAGCAAGGGCGGCAACTGCGTCTCCTGCCACGGCTGGGACGGCAACGGGCTCGGCAAGAACCCGCGCTCGGAAGGCGCGGCGGCGCTGCTGCGCGAATCCGGCCTTGATGCGCCGGGTTTTGTCGAAATCATCAGCTGCGGCATCCCCGGCTCGCCGATGCCCTACCACGACGCCCAGGCCTACAAGGACGACCGCTGCTACGGCATGACCAAGGCCGACTTCGAAGAGGGTCAGATGCCGCACAAGGGCAAGTCGCTGAAGCAGGAAGATATCCTCAGCCTCGTCGCCTATATCCAGACCCATATCCAGGGCAAGCCCAAGGCGACCTACGAGGATTGCGCGTTCTACTTCGGCGCCTCGGCTGAGAAGTCCTGCGCCTTCCTGAAGAAGTAAGCGATGCGGCTCGGCCTGCTGCCGTTCTGCCTCGGCGTGCTCGGTGCGCTGGCGGTGACCCCGCCGGCGCTGGCGCAGTTCGACGCCAACCTCGTGCCCAAATACACCATCTGGGACATCAAGTTCGGGGAACCGATCAGCCAGATTCCGCCAGCCGAGATCGCCGAGATCGCCTGCGGCACCAATGGCGGCCCGCCTTCGACGCCGCTCGAGACGTTCGCGGAATTCGAGAAATGCCCGGCAGAAGCCAGTGGGCTGCATGAGGTGTATTTCACCAATGACGACGAAGCCGATTACATCGCCAAGGCGCTGGAGACGGAGTATCGGGTCATGCAGGGTGGCAACTCGATCTATGCGCACCCGGTGGTGTTCTCCGTGCTGATCGATGCCAAGGGACTCGCGCGCGGCATTCGTGTCGTCACCGATGAGCGGGCGGCGGATCGCGAGCGGCGGGTGGCAATGACGCTGTCGCGCAACCTCAAGTCGCGCTACGGGCGCTGGGCGCAGAGCTGCGACAACCTCGAGCCGACCGATGGGCAGCTGCCGGTGGGCAAGATCTTCGTGCACGAAATCTGCACCGCGGACAGCCCGGAGGGCGACGCGCGGATGCGGCTCGAAGCCACTTATTTCCGCAAGAAAGGGCAGACCTCGATCAACCTCGAGACCCAGCAGATCAACAAGAACTATTTCCAGTCGGCCACTCGGCTCGAAGTGGTGCAGAAGCCATACCAGCCGGACACGAGGCCGGTGCGGTGAAGGTCAGAGGCAGACAGATGACGCAGTTGGCACTGTTGGTGCTGCTGGTGCTGGCGCCGGGTGCGGCGTTCGCCAGCCCGGCGGATGAGCTCAGGAGCGGGGCGCGGAGGGAGTGCCGCGGCTGCGACCTTTCCAATGAAAGCTTCAAGAAGCTCGACCTCTCGGGGGTCGATCTGAGCGGCGCCAACCTCACCAATGCCAGCTTTCACCGCGCCAATCTCAAGGGCGCCAACCTCTCCGGCGTGATGGCGGAGGGGGCGAACTTCAACCTTGCGGATCTGTCTCGCGCCGACCTCAGCGGAGGGCGTTTCAAGGATGCGATGTTCTACGAGGCGCAGCTCTCGGGCGTTAAGTTCGGCCAGGCCGACCTCACTGCCACCCGGATGCAGCATGCACGGCTCACCGGCGCCGATATGCGCGGCGCCGATCTCGACTGGGCGGTGATGAAAGAGGTGAGGCTCAACAATGCCGACCTCACCGGCGCCTCGCTGGAGCGCACCAATTTCGAGAAGGCGAGCCTGGGGCGCACCAGCTTCGACGACACCACCATCACCAGCGCCGGGTTTTTGCAGGCAACCGCGCCGGGGGCAAGCTTCAAGGCCGCCAGGGTGTCGTTGACCGATTTCTATGGCGCAGCGCTCGACAAGGCCGATTTCGCCGGCGCGGTGCTGAGCGACAACCGCTTTACGCGAGCGAGGCTGAAGCTGGAGCAGTTCGCCGACGCGACCGTCACACGAAACATCCTGCCCGACGGGCGGGTGCAGGGAGCCGAATGATGCGTATGAAGTTGAGCCTCGGCGCACTGATGCTGCTCTCGGCGGTGTCGTCGGGCGTGTCTTGCGCTGCAGCCCAAGAGGTGGTGAGCGGCGCCGCCAAGGTGGTCGACGCTGACATCATCATGGTGGAAAAGCAGCGGGTGATCCTGTGGGCGGTAGATGCACCGGAGCGGCCGCAGAAGTGCTTCGTCGGCGACCTGCTCTGGGATTGTTACGGCGCTGCCCGCCAGGCGCTGGGTGAACTGATCGTCTCGGGCGAGGCGAGCTGTACGCTGAGCCCGGGCGAGCCGGACAAGTTCAACCGCCGCTATGGGGTGTGCACCTCCGGCGGCAAGGATATCGGCGCCGAGCTGGTGCGGCTCGGCATGGCGCGGGCGTTTGTCGAGCAGGGTCCGGATTACGCCGCCCAGGAAGAGGAAGCCAAGGCGGCGGCGATCGGGGTGTTCCAGCCGGGGGCGAAGATCGATGCGCCGTGGGAGTTCCGCAAGACCGATCCGAGGAACTATCGGTAGGGGCGCGTTCAGCGCGGCCCAGGGTTCGTTACTCCACCGAAGCAGCCACAGCCGGCTTCACCCCGGTCAGCGCGATATAGGCCTCACCCAGCGTTTCCGTCCCCGCCGCGGCGATGATCTCCGCGGGGGTGCCGATGCGGATGAGCTTACCGGCGACAATCAGGGCGATGCGGTCGGCGTGCTCGACTTCTTCCACCAGGTGGGTGGCCCACAGGATCGAGGTCTGGTGCGTATCGCGTAGTCCGCGGATGTGCTGGCCGAGCAGTTTTCGGGTGGTCGGGTCGAGGCCGACCGAGGGCTCGTCCATCAGCAGCAGCAACGGCATGTTGAGGGTGGCGCGGACGATTTCGATGCGGCGCTGGTTGCCGCCCGACAGGGTGCGGACCGGCTTGTCGATCAGCTCGGTGACGGCGAAGAAGGCGGCGGCACTGTCGATCCGCTCGTTAAGCAGCTTGCCGGAGAGCCCGAACAGGTTGCCGTGGAATTTGAGGTTGGCGCGCACGCTCATATCGAGATCCAGCGAGCGGGACTGGAACACCACGCCGAGGCGCTTGAGGATGTAGGAAGCGCTGTCCTTGTACCCCATGCCGAACAGGTTGACCGTGCCGCCATCGGGCGAAAACAGGCCGGAGCAGATCTGGAACAGGGTGGATTTGCCGGCGCCATTGGGGCCGAGCAGCCCGACGATCTCGCCGGCAGCGATGGCGAGCGAGATACCCTTCAGCGCTTCGTTGCTGCCATAGGATTTTCGCACCTCGGTGAGCGCGAGGACGGGCTCGGTCATGGGGCGGCGGGCTCCTCGGTGGCGACGGAAGCGGCGATCTGGCTGGCGATGGCTTCGCGCTCGGCGCGGCTGCGTTGGCCACGCGGCATGGCGAAGCGGTAGTCGGCGGTGATGCGGGCGGGCCGGCCGGCGAGCACGATGGCCCGGTCGGCCAGCATCGCCGCATCCTCGGGCAGGTGGGTGACCAGCAGCACGGTGGGGCGGCTCTGCTCGATCAGCGCGAACAGCACCTCTTCCATCTCGCGCACCAGGGTGCGGTCGAGCGACACGAAAGGCTCGTCGAGCAGCAGGAGGCGCGGGTTGACCGAGAAGGCGCGGGCCAGCGCCACGCGACGCTGCATGCCGCCCGAGAGCTCGTGCGGGTAATAGTGTTCGAAGCTCGCGAGGCCGACACGGCGCAGCATCTCGGTGGCTTCGGGCACCGTGGTCTCGGGGCGCACCGCCCGGATGTTGTCGAGCGCGGTGAGCCAGGGCAGGAGCCGGGCGTCCTGGAAGACGAAGCCGGCCGGGGGAGCCGCAGCGGCGGGCACACCGTCGACTCGCACGCTGCCGGAGAACAGTGTGTCGATGCCGCCGACCATGCGCAGCAGCGTGGACTTGCCGACGCCGGAGGGGCCGACCAGCGCCACCACAGAGGCAGGCTCGACGGTGAGCTCGAAGCGCTCGAGCAGGGGCTCGGGCAGGAAGTCGAAGCGCTTGCCTGCGACGGCGATATCGAGACGGGGACCACTCATCGCGGCTGCCGCCATCTGAGCACCCGGCGTTCCAGCGGGCGGAGGATCAGGTACTCGAAGACGAAGACCACCAGGATGAAAGCGGTGGTGTAGGCGAAGATGCCCTTGATGTCGAAGAACTGGAAAAACACCGAAATGCGGAAGCCGACGCCGCCATCCGAGCCCAGTACCTCGAAGACGAGGACGATCTTCCAGATCAGGCTCAGCCCGGTGCGGGCGGCGGCGAGGACGAACGGCATCAGCTGCGGCGCGGCGATCAGGCGCAACTGGCGCAGGTACGGCATGCGGAAGGCGCGCCCGAGATCGTCATAGGCCGGATCGAAGCTGCGGACGCCCTCACGGATGGTGGCGATGACCAGCGGCAGCTTGTTCAGCACCACGGCGAGGATCAGCGCGAACTCGGTGAGCCCCAGCCAGATGTAGAGCACGATGGCGATGACGATAGCCGGTACGTTGAGGCCGACCACCACCCAGGCTGAGAACAGCCGGTCGGCGACGCGCGAGCGGCCGAGCCCGATGCCGATGGCGGTGCCGAGCGCCATGGCGATGATGAAGGCAATGACGGCGCGGGTAAGGGTCTTGCCGAGATCGGGCAAGAGCTTCCCCGTGGTCGCCAGCGTCCAGACGTGCCCGCCGACATCGATCGGGGTGGGGAACAGGCGCGATGGAAACAGCATGGCGAGGATCTGCCAGGCAGCCAGCAGCAGCAGCAGGCTGACGAGCTCGAGGGGGATGCCTCGTCTCGCCGCGCGCTGCTGCTGCCTGTCGGAGGTTACGGCTGCGGTTCTGCCGTCGCGCAGTTCAACGGCTATTTGCGATAGCCTTTCCAGAAGGTGCCATCGGCCAGTTCGGTGGAGTCGCCGACGACATCGGGGCCGCCGAACTTGGCCATGACGGCGAAGGATTCCTCGGCCGGCTTCATATTGGAGGCGGCGTACTTGGTGACGATGCCGGCGCGGTAATCATCGCGCAGCTGGGCGAATAGTGCGTCGTCATCGCCGACGTTCATCACCTCACGAATCTTGTCCCACAGCGCATCGTCGGTGAGCAGCGCGTTCTTGGTCTCGAAGCTCGCATCGAGGAAGCCCTTGATGGCGGCTTTCTTCTCGCGGCCGGTCTCGTCGAAGAAGGCCCAGCCGAGCAGCGGCGGGGTTTCCGAGACGCCCAGATCGGCGAGCATGGCGGCGACCGAGATCAGTTCGGTCTTGCCGGCCAGCTTGGCGCGCGAGTTCCAGTTCCAGAGGTTGAGCGCGGCCTGGGCCTGGCCGCCGGTGATCAGCTCGTTGACCAGCGGCGGCGCGCCGAACTTGGCCGAGGCGTCTTCGGTGAGGTTGCCGCCGGTCAGCTTGTTGTAATAGGCGGCGAGGATGACGTAGCTCTTGTCGACCGGGCTGCCGGAGACGGCGAGGGTCTTGCCCTTGAGGTCAGCGACGCTGGCGATGCCGGCGGCCGGATCGACCATCAACCCGCCGACGGTCAGCGAGTGCGGCACCATGGTGACCATGTTGCCCTGGTGGCGCTGGATCGACACCCAGACGAAGTCGGAGAGGATGACGTCGACTTCCTTGGCCTGCAGCGCGATCTGCCCGGCCTTGCTGTCAGCAACGTCGCGGATCTCGAGCTTCAGGTGATGCTTCTTGTCGAGCTCGAGCGCCTGCATGGCGGCGAGCTCCCATTTCACGGTGCCGGTGGCCTGCACGCCGAGCGACAGTTTTTCAGGTTCGCCATGCTGGGCGAAGGCACCAGAGACGAAGCCGATCGTCAGGGTCATTCCCAGCAGAGCGGCCTGTAGAATTTTGCGCATGGTTCCTCCCGCGGAACGCGTAAATAGCATTGGGTGAGTGCAGCGCTAGCACCCGGGATCATTGGGCTTGGCTATATCATGTATTGCGGCTGGCGGGTTGCTGGTGCGCGTCGGGAAAGCAGATTGTAAATTGCGATAACGCTGATCGAAACTGCCTATGGGGGCCACACAATGAAGACGATTTTCGCCGCTGCAACCGCCATCCTGATGCTGGCTGGCGCGGCCCATGCCGAAGGCAACCTGGCGGCAAATGGCACCGACCTGACGCTCGAGATCAACACGGTCGACCTGAAGTTTTCGCAGGATGTGTGGGAGCTCGAGACCGGCAAATACTACAAGCTCGACATCACCTCCGATGGCAACGAGGAGATCGCCGTAGTGGCGCCGGAGCTGTTTCGCAACTCGTGGATCAACCAGATCGTCGTCAACGATCTCGAGGTGAAGAGCTATGGGCTCTACTCGGTGGAGTTCGACGATGCCGGCACCTTCAACATCACGTTCGTGCCGATCCGCCCGGGCGAGTACGAAATCTACGTGCCGGGCTATGAGAACCGCGGGCTCAAGGGGAAGTTCATCGTCAAATGAGGTTCACTCGACGCACATTCGTCGCAACGGCGACGGCCCTGCTCGCCACCAGCATGGTGCCGCGGGCCGTCGCAAAGGGCACGGGGATGATCTTCGTCTCCACCGAGAAGGGCAACGAAGTGGTGGTGCTCGACCAGTCGCTGGCGGTGGTCAAGCGCATCGCCACCTCGCGGCGGCCGCGCGACATGCACTTCAACGCGGCCAAAGAACTGCTCTATGTCGCCTGCGGCGACGATGACGCGATCGACGTGATCGATGTGGCGACGCTGGAGGTGGTCGACTCGATCCCCACCGGGCCGTCACCGGAAGTGTTCGCCTTCTCGCCGGACGAGAAGGTGATCTATGTCTCGAACGAGGAGGATTCCCGGCTCGAGGCGATCGACATGGAGACGCGGGTTTCCATCCAGGACATCCCCACCGGCGCCGAGCCGGAGGGCGTGCTGGTGATGCCGGACGGCAAGACGGCGTATGTGACCTCGGAAGTCGCCGACATGGTGCATGTGGTCGACACCACTACCGGCGCGGTGACCAAGAACATCCTCGTCGGCACCCGGCCGCGCCGCTTCATCCTGACGCCCGATGGAACCGAGCTGTGGGTGAGTTGCGAGCTCTCCTCCGAGATCTACATCATCGACACGGCGACCAACGAGATCAAGGGCGACAGCCTGATCTTCGTGCCGCCTGGCTTCCGCGAGGAAGACGTGACCCCGGTGGGGATGGCGGTGACGCGGGATGGCTCGAAGATCCTGCTCAGCCTCGGTCGCGCCAACCACATCGTCATCATCGACGGCAAGACCCACGACGTGCTGCAATATGTGCTGGTGGGCAAGCGCGCCTGGTCGGTGGACCTCTCGAGCGACGAGACGCGGGCCTATGTGGCCAACGGGTTGTCGGACGACATCACGGTGATCGACATGGCCTCGATGAAAGCGATCCAGTCGGTCGCGGTCGGCCGCGTGCCGCATTCGGTGGTGATCGATGACTGATGTTTGGCGGACGGCCGTGCGGCTTTTGTCCCTTTTCCCCTCAGGGGAGAAGGTGGCCGAAGGCCGGTTGAGGGGTGAAGCGGCGAAAAGAGCGCTCATTGAGAGGCTGAACCCCTCACCCAAGCTCTGCTATGTCGCTTCGCTCCGAGCGACGCTACCCTCTCCCCTCAGGGGCGAGGGAACGATGGGGCGCCACCGGTTCAAACCCAAGCTTTCACTGCTCCTCCCCCTGGCGGCGTCGCTGCTCCTGAGCGGCGCCGCTTTTTCTGCCGAAGTGAAGATCGGCTATCTGGGGCTCAAGGACGATCCGCGCTACCATCCCGACCTCGTCTATACCCGCATCGAGATTGCGCCCGGCGGCAACCCGATCGACGGGGCGACGATGGGCGTCGAGGAGATGAAGGTGGTGTCGGATGCGGTGGACCAGCAGGTGGTGCTGGATCACCAGGAGGCAACTGACGCAGCATCCCTCGTAGCCAAGCTCGACGCGATGGTGAAGGCCGGCGAGCAGTTCGTCATCCTCGACCTGCCGGCCGAACTGGTGGACCATGTGGCGGGGCAAACACGCGAGTGGCCGGTAACGCTGCTCAACGCTACGGCGCCGGAGGATTACCTGCGCCAGCGCTGCTACCCGAACCTGCTGCACACCGCAGCGTCGGACCGCATGCTCTCTGATGCGATGGTGCAGCTGCTGCGCACCCGTAACTGGACCAAGGTGCTGATGCTGGTGGGCAGCGAGCCGCGCGACAAGGCGATGGCGGCGGCTTTCCGCGCCTCGGCCGAGCGGCAGCGCTTCAACATTGTCGACGAGCGCGAATTCACCCTCGCGACTGATCCGGCCAACCGCGAACGCAACAACTCGCTGCTGATCACCGGCAATGCCGACTATGACGTGGTGTTCGTCGCCGACCATCAGGGCGAGTTCTCGCGCTACCTGCCCTATGACACACAGCTGCCGCGGCTGGTGGTGGGCTCGACCGGGCTGGTCGCCTCCGAGTGGCAGTGGAGCTGGGATCGCGACGGCTCGACCCAGGTCACCTCACGCTTCGAGACGCTGACCGACGGGCGGCGGATGACCGGGCAGGACTGGTCGAGCTGGATCGCCGCCAAGGCCGTGGTCACCGCTTATGCCAAGGCGCGCACCGGCGAGTACCAGAAGACCGTCGACTATATCCGTGGCAACCGGCTGAAGATCGACGGCGCCAAGGGCGTGCAGCTCAACTTCCGGCCGTGGGACGGGCAGATGCGGTTCCCGATCGTCCTCGCCACGCATAACGCGGTGATCGCCGAGGCGCCGCTCGAGGGCTTCCTGCACCAGACCAACGTGCTCGATACGCTCGGCACCGATGAGCCGGAGCACAAGTGTCAGTAAGCGTGCAGCATCTGTGGCTGGGGGTCTACGCCATCACCTGGCGGGAGATCGCCAAATTCCTGCGCCAGACCGAAAGGTTGCTGTCGGCGCTGGTGCGGCCGGCGCTGTGGCTCATCGTCTTTGCGACGGGCCTGCATGACCTGCTCGGCGTGTCGATCGTCCCGCCCTACCAGACCTACACGCCTTACCAGGAGTACATCCTGCCGGGACTGGTGGGGATCGTCATCCTGTTCCAGTGCATGCAATCGGCTTTGTCGATGGTCTATGACCGCGAGGCCGGGGTTATGCGGGTGATGCTGGTAACACCGCTGCCGCGTGGCTTCCTGTTGTTCGCCAAGATCACCGGCGCAACGATCCTGGCACTGCTGCAGGCCTATGCCTTCCTGATCGTGGCGAAGCTGGTCGGCTACGGGGTGCCGGATTTCGGCTACCTCACCGCCATTCCGGCGATCATCCTCGCCGGGCTGATGCTGGGTTCGATCGGGCTCCTGGTCTCGGTCTATACGCCGCAGATCGAGAATTTTGCCGGAATGATGAACTTCGTGGTGTTCCCGATGTTCTTTCTCTCCTCCGCGCTCTACCCGCTGTGGAAGCTGCGCGAATCCGGGGCGGAGATCGTCTACTGGCTGAGCGTGGTGAACCCGTTCACCCATGCCGTCGAGTTGATCCGCTTCGCCATGTATGGCCAGCTCAACCTCACCTCGCTCGGCGTGGTGGCGGGTTGCGCGGCGGTGGCGTTCCTGCTCGCGGCACGCGGCTATGATCCGCAGGCCGGGGCGATCCGCAAGGTGAAGCGAGACTGAGCCGGGCACCGCACCATGAAAGCACCGGGCATGGTTGAATTCGCGCCGTCCAGGTGATGAGGTACGCCCATCAGTTTGAGGAGGATTAGCATGGCTCTCAACGTCCTGTTCGTTGGAGGCACCGGGCAGATTTCGCTGCCTTGCGTCGAGTATGCAGTCAAGCAAGGCCATAAGGTCAGCGTGTTCAACCGCGGGCAGCGTGACGCGGCGCTGCCCGCAGGGGTGACCTCGATCGTCGGCGACATGAAGGACCCGGCCTCCTACCGGAAGCTCGGCGCCATGCAGTTCGACGTGGTGGCGCAGTTCATGGTGTTCACCCCCGAACAGATGGCCGAGGACATCGCGACCTTTGCCGGCAACACCAGGCAGTACATCTTCATCTCGTCGGCGTCGGTCTATGAGAAGCCGGCGCGGCACTACATCATCACTGAAAAGACTCCGGCGGTGAACCCGTACTGGGGGTACAGCCAGGCCAAGATCGCCTGCGAGACCATGCTGGCGGGCGCCAAGAATCTGCCGTGGACGATCGTCCGGCCGAGCCACACGGTGCGCACCGGGCTGCCGACCATGATGGGGGAGGGCGATATCGTTATCCGCCGCATGCAGCAGGGCAGGCCGGTGATTGTGGCCGGCGACGGCACCTCGCCGTGGACGCTGACCCGGTCGAAGGATTTCGCCGTGCCGTTCGTCAACCTGTTCGGCAAGGACGCGGCGCTCAGCGAGATCTTCCACATCACTTCGGACCGTGGCTACAGCTGGGACGATATCTACAAGGCGATCGGGCGCGGCGTCGGGCTCACCCCCAACATCGTGCACGTGCCGTCGGACACGCTGGTTGCCTACAACAAGGCCTGGGAAGGGCCGCTGATCGGCGACAAGACCTGGTCGGCGCTGTTCGACAACTCCAAGGTGAAGCTAGTCGCGGGCGACTTCAAATGCTCCGAGAACCTCGACGAGGTACTGGAGGAGTCGATCGGGTTCCTGAAGCAGCGGCTGGCGGCGAATGCGCCGGTGAACATGGAACTCGACCCGCTGATGGAGCGGATCACTGCAGAGCAGGCGGCGTTGGGGCGCTAGAGCACCGGCCGTGATCCAATCGCCTCCCTCCCCCGCGGCGCTACGCGTCCGCCAGGGGGGAGCAGAGGGCACCAAAGTCGGGCTGGCGCGTTCTCCTCTCAGCAACAGGAGGACGCGATGAGCGACAAGCACAAGGCTCACAAGAAGGACGCTGCAGCCGGACACGGCAAGCCCGAGGACGTGCAGAAATCCAAGGACAAGCCGACCAACACAGCGGGCAAGGACGAAGACATGCCGGGCGCCGCGGGGTTTATCAGCGCCCGCGCGGATGAGGATACTTACGACTAGGTCGGATTGCCGGGTGGGGATGGCGATACTCCGGCTGTGCCACATCGCCTCCCTCCCCCTTGAGGGGAGGGACTGAGGGAGGGGGTGATGCAGTCAGCACCGAGGGTCTCTCACCACCCACCCCTCAAGGGGGATAGGAGCAGAGCGGTGACAGGTTGCGATGGCCGGGTTAGCTTTTGGCTCCATGCGTCCCCAGGATACCCGCCTTGCCCGATCCACGCCTGACCCTCGCCCGTGATGGAATTGCTGCCCGCTCGCTGGAGGGGATTGTCCCCGCCGAGCGCTACGTCGACACCAGTTTGCGCCAGACGCACGTGCCGGCCGCTGCCCTCCGTCGCGCCCCAGCGGCCGAGGCCGAGCAGCTCGACCAGTTGCTGTTCGGCGAATTGTTCGAGGTGCTGGACGAAGCCGATGGCTGGGCCTTCGGGCAGGCGCGGCGGGACGGCTATGTCGGTTATGTCGCGACCGATGCGCTGGGGACGCCGGGGGCCAAACCAACGCACACGGTGCGGGCATTGCGGACTTATGGGTTCAGTGCGCCGAGCATCAAGGCGGTACCGCTGGGGCTCTATTCGATGAACACGCCGGTGGCCGAAGAGGGCCGCGACGGGCGGTTCGTCAAGACGGCAGGCGGTTGGTTCGTGGAAGAGCACCTGGCGCCGGTGGGTGAGGATGCGCCCGACTATGTGGCGGTTGCCGAGCGGTTTGTCGGTACGCCCTACCAGTGGGGCGGGCGGGAGAGCCTGGGGCTCGATTGCTCGGGGCTGGTGCAGCAGGCGCTCTATGCCGCTGGTCTCGCCTGTCCGCGCGACAGCGACCAGCAGGCGGAAATGGGCGAGCCGATCTCAGCCGATGCGTTGCGGCGCGGCGATCTGATGTTCTGGCGCGGCCATGTGGCGATGCTGACCAGCCCGACCGAGATCGTCCATGCCAATTCCTCGCACATGGCGGTGGTGATCGAACCGCTGGCCGAGGCAGTGGCGCGGACGATCAACCGAGGTGCCGGTGAGCCGACGGGGTATCGGCGGATCTAGTTTCGGCCGCAAGGCCTGTCCCTTCTCCCCTCAGGGGATAAGGTGGCCGAAGGCCGGTTGAGGGGTGAAGCGGTGCAATGAGCGCTCTTGAGAAGCTGAACCCCTCACCCCAGCTACACTACAGACCTATCGGTCCTAGCTGCACTAGCCCTCTCCCCTCAGGGGCGAGGGGGCGCTTGCTGCGGCCTGCAGTGAGGTGCTCGTGCTCAAGCCGGCATTGGCCGGATAAAGTGGTTCGGCCCGATCTCACGCACTTCGCTTTGTTCGAGTGCCGACTGGCGACGGATCAGGTCGATGCGGCCGAGTTCGTCGTCGAAGCGGGTTTCAGTGAAGCGGCGGTCGGGGTCGGGGACAGCGGAGAGCAAGAGTCGGGTGTAGGGATGCTGCGGGTTGCCGAGCACGCTTTCGGTGTCGCCCCATTCGACGATCTGGCCGGCATACATCACCATGATGTCCTCGGCGACGTAGCGGGCCGTGGCAATGTCGTGGGTGATGTAGAGCACCGCGAGCTTCAGTTGCCGCTTCATGTCGTTGAGGAGGTTCAGGATCCCCAGCCGCACCGAGACGTCGAGCATTGAGGTGGGCTCGTCGGCGATGATCACTTCGGGGTTCACCGCCAGCGCGCGGGCGATGCTGATGCGCTGGCGCTGGCCGCCCGACAGCTCATGCGGGTACTTCGGCAGGATCAGCGCCGGGTCGAGCTTCACCCGGGTCAGCACTTCGGCGATCGCCGCGTCGCGGGCCGTGCCCTTGAGGTTGGGCTGGTGCAGCCGCATCGGCCGCTCCAGGTGGTAGCGGATGGTGTGCACCGGATTGAGCGAGGAGAACGGATCCTGGAACACCATCTGCACGGCGCTGCGGTAGGCCCGCATGTCGCGCACCGCGCTGCCTTCGACGGGCGCGCCGCGGAACAGCAGCCGGCCCTGGTCAGGGCGGTATTCACGCATGATCAACCGGGCGGCAGTGGTCTTGCCCGAGCCGGATTCGCCGACCAGCGCCAGGGTGCGGCCGGGGTGCAGCGCGAAGGAGACGGCGCGCGCCGCATGGACGGTGCTGCCGCCGCGGTGGAACACCTTCGAGACATTGTCGAGCGCGAGGATGGGGGCGGTATCGGTCATTGGGTGGCGCCCTCAGCGATGCGCGCGCCAGTGAGGCGCGGGATCGAGGCCCAGAGCTTTTTGGTATAGTCGTGCTGCGGGCTGCGATAGATCGCCTGCGCGTCGTTCACCTCGACCAGCTCGCCTTCCAGCATGATGCCGATGCGGTCGGAGACCTGCACCATCAGCGCCAGGTCGTGGGTGATGAACAGCACTGAGAAACCGAGTTCCTGGCGGAGCTTATGGATGCGCTCGAGGATTTCGCGCTGCACCACCACGTCGAGCGCCGTGGTCGGCTCGTCCATGATCAAGAGCTTGGGGTTGAGGGCGAGGCAGATGGCGATTACCACGCGCTGCCGCATGCCGCCCGACAGCTGGTGCGGGTAGGCGTTGAGCCGGTCGGCCGGGATATCGACCAGCTTCAGGAGTTCGGCAGCACGGGCGCGGGCGTCGGGGCGCGACATGCCGGTATGGGTTTTGAGCACATCGTAGAACTGGCGCTCGATCGTCAGCACCGGGTTCAGCGAGTTCATGGCGCTCTGGAACACCATGGCCACTTCGCGCCAGCGCATCTGCTTCAGGGCCTGGTCATCGAGGGTGAGCACGTCGCGGCCATCGAGCAGGATCTGGCTGCCGGAACGGATCAGCGCCGGCGGGCGGTGCAGGCGGCTGATGGCGAAGGCGATGGTGCTCTTGCCGCAGCCCGACTCGCCGGCGAGGCCGAAGAACTCGCCCTTGCCGATATCGAAGCTGACATTCTTCACCGCGTGGAAGTCGCTGGTCGCACCAATGTAGTCGATGGTGAGGTTGCGGATCGAGAGGACGGGCGCGCTCATAGCTTGCCCTCCCCGCGGCGGATCAGCCCGGTCCAGCGCGCCAGCATGCCGCCAGTGCGCAGGCGCGGGTTGGCGATCTCGTCGATGGCGAAGTTGATCAGCGCCAGGCCGAGGCCGAGCACCGCCAGGGCGAAACAGGGGGTGAGGATATCCCACCAGGCGCCGACCGACAGGGCCGAGGCGTTCTGCGCGTTGTAGAGCATGATGCCCCAGGAGACGGTGTTGGGGTCGCCCAGCCCGAGGAACTCGAGCGTCGCTTCGGTGATCACGGCGAACAGCACGCTGCCGATGAAGTTGATGCCGACGATCGAGATCAGATTGGGAAAGATCTCGAAGCTCATGATGCGCCAGCCGGGTTCGCCCAGCATCTCGGCGGATTTGACGAAGTCGCGCTGACGGATCGACAGGGTCTCCGAGCGGGTGACGCGTACTCCCCAGGCCCAGGAGGTGAAGCCGAGGATCACGGCGATGACCAAGGGGCTGGCCTGGCCGATGAAGGCGGCCAATACCAGCAGCAGCGGCAGGTTGGGGATAACCAGCACCATGTTGGTCAGAAAGGTGATGACCTCGTCGACCACGCCGCCCTTGTAGCCGGCGATGATGCCGAGCACGGTGCCGATTACGGTGATCAGCAGCCCGGCGCCGAAGCCGACGGCGAGCGAAATGCGGGCGCCATAGAGCAGCCGGGTGAAGACGTCATGGCCGAGCCGGGTGGTGCCGAGCAGGTGCTCGGCCGACGGCGCCTGGTGCGGCCGGCCGACGCGCTGGGTCGGGCTGTATTCGGTGAGCAGCGGGGCGAAAATGGCGACGAGAATGACGATGGCGAGGATGGTGACCCCGACCATGGCCTTCCTGTTGCGCAGCAGCTGGGTGAGAAGGGTCATCGGTCAGGCCCGCTTCAGGCGTGGGTCGAGCAGCACGTAGCTGAGATCGACGACGAAATTGGCGGTCAGCATGGCCGCCGTCATGATCAGCAGCGCGCCCTGGATCACCGGGTAGTCGCGGGCGAGGATGGCCTGGTAGAGCGTGTTGCCCATGCCGGGGTAGTTGAACACCACCTCGGTCACCAGCGAGCCGCCGAGCACGGCGCCCAATGAGATGGCGAGGGCCGAGACGGTGGGGAGCAGCGCGTTGCGCGCCGCGTACCAGAGCATGACGCCCCGGTCAGAAAGCCCCTTGGCGCGGCCCATGACGATGTAATCCTCGCCGAGCAGGTTGATCATGTTGTTGCGCATGGTGACGGCGAAGCCGCCGGTCAACACGATCACCATGGTCAGCATCGGCAGGGTGCCGTGATAGAGCACGCTCGAAACATAATCCCAGCCCCAGGACGGATCGAGCATCGGATCGGCGGCATAGCCGTTGGGAAACCAGCCGAGCGTATAGCCGAAGGCAAAGAGCGTAATCAGCGAGACCACCACGGCCGGCACCGAGCTTGAAAAGATCGAGAGGAGCGAGATGACGGTGTCGAAGCGGGTGCCGCGGCGCCAGGCGGCCATGACGCCTAGCAGGGTGCCGATGGTGAAGCCGATGATGGTGGCGGTGCCGACAAGGCCGACGGTCCAGATCAGGGCGCGGCCGAGCAGCTCGGTAACCGGCAGCGGGAAGAAGCGGACGGAGCGGCCGAGATCACCGGTGAAGACGCTCTTGAGGTACGCCAGATACTGCTCGCCGATCGGCGCATCGATGAAGCCGAAGGTGAGCTTCAACGCGTTGAGGTTTTCCAGCGACAGATCGGATCCGGCGCCGGCGAACATCTTCTGGATCGGATCGCCCGGCATCAGGCGCGGCAGGAAGAAGTTGATGGTTGCCGCAGCGACGAAGGCCGCAAGGTAAAACACCACTCGGCGGAGCAGAAAGGCCATGAGTTACGTGTTCCGCTGTCGCAAAATGAGAGGTGCCGGTTCCCTTCTCCCCGGGGAGAAGGTGGCGCGGAGCGCCGGATGAGGGGTGAGGCGCCTGCGTGGTGCTGGATTTACCCAGCATGTGGACAGATCACACCCCTCACCCGGCGACGCTAGTTCGCTGACGCTCACAAGCTCCGCCGCCCTCTCCCCTGAGGGGAGAGGGGACAACGGAGACACATGCAATGTCCGCAAATCCACCAGAGGTTGTCCTAACGCGTTACTGCGCGACCGGACGCAGCGCCAACAGCTGGATCAGGCGGCCCGGGTTGGCGTTGGAGACCACCGGCGAGGTGATCTGGTTGTCCGCACTGGCCCAGCCGGTAAAGCGCTTGGTGCTGTACTGGTAGAAGGACGGGCTGTTGTAGACAGGGATCACCGGCATGGCCTCGGCCACCTTGAGCTGGATGGCGTCCATGATCGCCTTCTGTTCGGCCGGGTCCTTCACCTGGGTGTACTTGTTCAGCATCTCGACCACTTCCGGGTCGGTCCAGCGCTGCGCCGACGTGCGGCTCTTGCCGAAATCGGCCGGGTTGAACGAACGGATATAGGGGAAGTAGGGGTTGGCCGCCGAGGCGATGGCGTTGAGCGACATTGAGTACTTGGCGTCGATCAGGTCGGACGCCCACACCGATTCCTCGGGGGTCGACATCTTCACGTTGAGCCCGGCCGCCTTCAGCGTTTCGATAGCGATCTGCACCGCATCGATCCAGTCGGTCCAGCCGTTGGGGATCTCGATGTCGATGGCGATCGGGGTGCCGTCGGCATTGTCGCGGAAGCCGTCGCCGTCCTTGTCGACATAGCCCGACTTGTCGAGCAAAGCCTTGCCCGCCTCGAGGTCGAACTTGCCGTACTGGCCGAACTGGGTGACCACCTCGGGATTGCCGAAGGCCTTGTAGAACGAGCCCAGCATGGCTGGATCTTCGTTGATCACCGGATAGCCGTAACCGGCGATATCGATGATCGACTGGCGGTCGATCAGCATCGACACGGCGCGGCGGAAGTTGACGTCGGTGAACGCCTTCTTGTTGTTGGCGTCAGGGGTTTCGAGGTTGAGCGTGAAGGCCACGAGGCTCGAAGGCAGGAACCAGTAGTGGTTGTGCTCGGGGTCCTTGGCGACGAAGGTATTGTCGATATCGGGGATGAAGCTGGTCGCCCAGTCGAGCGTGCCGTCGGCCAATGCCGCCAGTACCTGCGGGTTGTCGGCGAGCTGCGGCATGCGGATGCAATCGACCTTCAGGCTCGCGGCATCCCAGTAATTGGGGTTGCGGCACTGCTCGTAGACCTGCGGCGTGAAGCGGGTGATCTCGGTGAGTGGACCGGAGCCGACCGGCGTCTCGTTGGTGAAGGTCACCGGGTCGGCAACATCCTTCCAGATGTGCTGGGGCACGATCGGCATGGCGACGATGGTGGTGGCGACCAGCGAGTTGGGCTGGGCGAGGTTGAAGCGCACCGTGCGTGCGTCGACCTTTTCCACCGAGTCCATCAGCTTCGAAACCGAATTGAAGTCGAGCGCCGGGAACTGCTTCAGGTAGTCGTAGGTGAAGACCACGTCATCGGCGGTGAGCGGCTGGCCGTCCGACCATTTCAGGCCGTCGCGCAGCACGAAGGTGATCGACTTGAGGTCGTCCGCCAGCTCGAAGCTTTCGGCCAGCCGATATTCCCACTTGGCGCCGGCGAGCCGATTGAAGATCGCCAGCGGCTCGTAGATGAAATCCTTGGTGGTGGCGCGCGCCGAGGTCTGGTTGAACGGGTTGAAGTTGCGCACGTAGGTGGTGGTCTGCTCGGAGCTGATGGTCACCACGACCTGCGCACTCACCGGTGCGGTCATCGCGAGCGCCAGTGCGGTGGCCGCAAACAGCTTGCTCTTTAACACTTCCAATCTCCTCTTTGTTGCGGCGCGCGCCTTAAGCGAGGCCGCTCTCCCTGAAAATCCCTTCGACTTCGGCATGGAGTGCAGTGACATCCACCCGAAGGTTACCGCGTTTGCGCGTGGCGCGCGTGATTCGTTCTAGCGTTTGCCCAGTCAGCGGACGGGCCCCGCTGGCGGCCGAGATGCTGGCTTCGAGGCCCCCCTGGGTCAGCAGCGCGATATCACAACCGGCCGCGAGCGCGGCGGCGACGCGTTCGGCCGGCGTGCCCTTCAGGGCCTCCATGCTGAGGCAATCGGTGATCAGCACGCCGTCATAGCCGATGTCGTTGCGGATCAGCTCATAGAGCGCGGGCGAAACCGAGGCGGCGCGATCCGGGTCGATCTGTGTGAAGATCAGGTGCGCGACCATCGCCCACGGGCAGTCGCGGAGCGCGACGAAGGGCTGGAAATCGGTGGCGCGAAGATCATCGAGCCCGGCATCGACGACCGGGCAATCGAAATGCGGATCGACCGTGACCCGGCCATAGCCCGGGATGTGCTTGACGATCGGCAGGGCGCCGACTTCGAGCATGCCGTCGATCACTTCGCGGGCGAGCATCACCACCAGCTCCGGATCGTCGCCGAAGGCGCGCTGGCCGATCACGTCATGGGTGCCCTTGCGGGCGAGATCGACCACCGGCGTGGTGCCGCTGTCGATGGTGAGTTCGGTCATCAGCGCGCCCATCGCCTGGGTCGAGAGGCGCAAGGCGCGCTTCGCAAGCGCAAGATCCTTCCTCGCCAGCGCGCCGAACGCACCCATACTGCGAAAGCTCGGCCAGTTGCCGTTGTCGAGCCGCTGCACGCGGCCGCCTTCCTGGTCGATGAAAATCGGCGCGTCCGGGCGGCCGACTACGTCGCGGAACTGGGCGCAGAGCCGCCGGGCCTGCTCGGTATGGTCGAGGTTACGGCGGAACAGGAACAGGCCATAGGGGTTCGCCTCACGCAGGAAGGCGACCTCGTCGGCGGTGAGCTCAAAGCCGGAAACACCGACGAACAGGGCAAGAGGGGTGGGGTTCGTCATAGGGCCTGCTCGGGATGGGTGACGTCACGGGTGCGCTTAAGGGCGTCGATGGTCTGCTCGTAACGCAGCCGGGCGACGCCCATGAACAGGCAGTCGACCAGCGCCAGCTGCGCGATGCGGCTGACCATGGCGCCGGCGCGCAGCGTGCTTTCGCGCGCGTGAGTGATGAGGTGTTCCTCGGCGGCGCGGGCCAGCGCCGAATCCCGGGCGCCGGTGATGGCAACGGTGAGTGCGCCGTTATCGCGCGCCAGCTTCAGGAACTGCACGGTGTCGGCGGTGCTGCCGGAATGTGAAAAGCCGATGGCAACGGTGTGGGCCGGCGACAGCACGGCCGCTGTCCAGGCCTCGTGCGCGTCGGCCATCAGGAAGACGTTGCGGCCGACGCGGAACAGTTTGTGGTGCAGGTCCTGCGCCACGAAATGGCTGGCGCCGATGCCGAACAGCAGGATGCGTTCGGCCTGGTCGAGAGCCGCGACCACCCGCTCCAGCGTCTTGAAATCGAGGTTCGCGACGGTTTCCTCGATGGCCAGCATTTCGAGCGAAGCGACCTTGGCCGCCACTTCCTCGAGCGTATCGGTGCGGGCGATCTCGGCGCCCAGCGTCATGCCGGAGCCGAACTGCGCCGCCTCCTTGCCGAGTTCGGTGGCCAGCGCCATGCGCAGCTCGGCATAGCCACTCACCCCGACGGCACGGCAGAAGCGCACCACCGAGGCGACCGAGGTGCCGCAGGCCTCGGCGATCTGCGAGATGGTCTTTTCGAGGACGATCGCCGGGTTGTCGCGAATGGCCTTGGCCAGCCGCCGCATGGTCGGCGTGAAACTCGCGGCGGAGGCCTCGATGTTGGACTGAATCCCCATGCCGACATTCATACCCACGCGAAACAAAAGTGCAATGCGTTCGGCCTCACTGAAAACAATTGACAGCGGAAGCGCGGAATTCCTACCCTCTGCCCACACTCAGGAGCCCAGATGTCACGCACCGAATCGCCTGGAGACGTTCGCCCATGACCGCGCCAAGCAGCGATCGCCGGGTGTTGCTGAGCGAGCTCGAGCAACTGGTGTCCGAGGAGCGTAATCCGCGCACCATGGGCATCGACCTAATGGCGCCCGCCGAGATCGTCGCCACCATCAACGCCGAAGACCGGCTGGTGCCCGAGGCGGTGGGCAAGACCCTGCCGCAGGTGGCGCTGGCGGTCGAGCAGATCGTCGAGGCGTTCAGCAAGGGCGGCCGGCTGGTTTATGTCGGGGCCGGCACCAGCGGCCGGCTGGGGGTGCTCGATGCATCGGAATGTCCGCCGACCTTCGGCGTGCCGCCGACCATGGTGGTGGGCGTAATCGCCGGCGGTCTCGGGGCGCTGGTCAGCGCGGTCGAAGGGGCGGAAGACAGCGCCGAGGGCGGCGCGGCTGACCTGAGGGCCATCGATCTCAGCAATCGCGACGTGGTGGTGGGTATCGCGGTCAGCGGGCGGACGCCATACGTGATCGGGGCGCTGAACTATGCCAAATCGCTCGGTGCGGTGACGGTGGGGCTCACCTGCAACCCCGATTCGGCGATTGCCGGCCTCGCCGATATCTCGATCGCGCCGCTGGTCGGGGCGGAAGTGGTGACCGGTTCGACCCGGCTCAAATCCGGCACGGCGCAGAAGCTGGTGCTCAACATGCTCTCCACTGCGAGCATGATCCGCATCGGCAAAACCTACCAGAACCTGATGGTCGACGTGCGGACCAGCAATGCCAAGTTGCTGGCCCGCGCAGTGCGCATCGTCATGCAGGCGACCGACTGCCCCGAGCAGGTCGCCGAGCAGGCGCTGCAGCGCACCAGCAACGATGTGAAGCTGGCAATCCTGACCATTCTCACCGGCCTGGATGTGGAGGCGGCACGCGCCGCCATGGCCAGCGCCGGCGGGTTCCTGCGTCGCGCCCTCGAGGCGTGACGCGACTATCCGACGACTAATGACGGACCCGGAGCGGCACTGCCGTTCATGGGAAGATGAAACAGGAGGGATGAAACCATGCATTTGACCAAACGACTGTTCGCCGGCCTCGCCGTCGCAGCAACGCTGAGCACCGCCATCGCCTTGCCGGTCGAGGCCGCGAGCCTTCGCATGGCGTGGGCGCAGGACGCCACCGGGCTCGACCCGCACAAGCAGACGGCGTTCCCGTCGCTGCGCCTGCTCGAGCTGATCTACGAGCCGCTGGTCCGGCTCGACGCGCAGTACAATGTCATTCCGGCGATCGCCACCAGCTGGGAGTTCTCGGCCGACGGTAAGACGCTGACCTTCAAGCTCGACCCCAATGCCAAGTTCTCGACCGGCGATGCGGTGACCTCGGCGGACGTGAAGGCGTCGTTCGAGCGCCTGCTCAATGAAGAGACCGCTGCCGCGGCCCGCGCCAACTTCCTCTCGATCGCCACGATCGATACGCCCGATCCGCAGACGGTGGTGTTCAACCTGAGCCAGCCCGATGCGCCGATCCTCGTCGCCATGTCGGGCACCAATGCCTCGGTGGTTCCGGCGAGCGCGGTGGCCGATGGCAGCATCGGCACCAAGGCGATCGGCTCGGGCCCGTTCGTGCTCGACGAATGGGACCCCAACGTCAAGGAAGTGCTGAGCCCCAATACGCATTGGGCCGGCGGCAAGGTCGGCGTCGACGGCATCACCATTTCGGTGCTGCCGAGCGAGAGCGCCATCATCGACTCGATGCGCGCCAACCAGACCGACTTCGCGCTGTTCAACGACCCGACGATCGCCACGCTGATCCCGGGCGAGCAGGGCCTGACGCTCAACCGTATCCCCGGCCTCTCCTACAACGTGCTGCAGCTCAACCCGTCGCGGCCGCCGATGGACAACCTCAAGGTGAGACAGGCGATTTCCTGCGCCGTCAACCGGCAGGAAATCGTCGACACGGCTCTGGTCGGCGAAGGCAAGGTCACCGGCCCCTTGACCATGGAGGCCTATGCGTCCGATCCCTCGACGCTGTTCTGCTACACGCAGGACGTCGAGAAGGCCAAGGCGCTGATGAAGGAAGCCGGGCAGGAAGCCGGCTTCTCGGTCGAGGTGATCGCCGCGACCGGCGAGCCGCCCTACGCCGCGAACGAAGCGCAGGTGCTGCAGAGCCAGCTCGCCGCCATCGGCGTCAAACTCAACATCAAGACCATGGACCTGAAGGTCTATGTCGACACCTGGCTGAAGGGTGATTTCGACATGGCGGTGGCGCAGAACGGCGGCCGTCCGGACCCGTATCCGATGTACAACCGCTACTTCACCAAAGACGGCAACCTGGTGAAGGTGTCGAACTTCGTCGACCCGGAACTCGACAAGCTGCTGCAGGAAGGGCGGGTCGAAACCGATGTCGCCAAACGCAAGCCGATTTTCCAGCAGTTCGAGGCCAAGCTGGCCGAGGCTGCGCCGTGGATCTGGATTTCGAGCACCGTGGTCTACACGGCGAACACCGACGCGGTGAAGGGCTATGAGAGCAACCCGAGCGGACTGCTGTTCTCGCTGGCCAAGGTGACGGTCGGCCAGTAGGCCGCAAGGACGTCCTCAGGGCGGGCTGAATGCCCGCCCTCCACACGCAGGTGCGCCCGACATGAATTACATCACGCAGCGGCTGCTGACGTTTCCGCTGGTCCTGTTGGGCGTATCGCTGCTGGTGTTCTTTGCCATCCGGCTGGTCCCCGGCGACGCGATCATTGCCATGCTGGGCACCGAGGCGGGGCTGCTGACCGATGCGCAGCGCGAGTCGCTCGCCGCCTATTTCGGCCTCGATCAGCCGATCATCGTGCAGTACGGGCGCTGGCTGGCCGGGCTGTTCGAGGGCAATCTCGGCATCTCGGTGATCTACGGCAAGCCGGTGCTCGAGGTGATCATCGCGCGCTTTCCGCTCACCCTGGAACTGGCGCTGCTCTCCATGCTGATCGCGCTGGCGGTCGGCATCCCGGCCGGGGTGTTCGCGGCGACGCGGGCCGATCGGCCCTCGGATCTGACGGTGCGGGTGTTCGCCATGCTCGGGCAATCGACACCCAGCTTCGTCGTCGGCCTGCTGCTGATCTACACCCTGTCGGTGGTGTTTCGGGCGCTGCCGGCGATGGGTTCGTTCACGCCGCTGTTCGTCGATCCGATCGGCAACCTCAGCCAGATGATCCTGCCGGCGATCACGCTGGGTCTCAGTTTCGCGGCCGCGGTGACCCGTATTTCCCGCTCGGCCATGCTCGACGTCCTGAGCGATGATTATGTGCGCACGGCGCGCAGCAAGGGCGCGTCACAGCGCGACGTGGTGTGGAAGCACGCGCTGCCCAACGCGCTGATCCCGGTGGTGACGCTGTCGGGCGTGGAATTCGGCTACCTGCTCGGCGGCGCGGTGATCGTCGAGCAGATCTTTGCGCTGCCCGGCCTCGGCCGGCTGACTCTCGATGCAATTTCACAGCGCGATTATCCGCTGGTACAGGGCGCGGTGCTGTTCATCGCCTTCAACTTCCTCGTCGTGAACCTCATCGTCGATCTCGCCTATGCGGCGCTTGATCCTCGCATCCGGCTGGGGGGCAAATGATGACCTTGCTCAAAGCCGTGATGCGGCATCCCAGCGGCCGCATCGGTGCGGGGATCATTCTCGTCTTCCTCGTACTCGCCGTGCTCGGCGCGGTCGGCCTCACGCCGCACGACCCGCTGAAGCAGTTCGTGGTCGACCGGCTGAAGGGTCCGAGCGCCACTTACTGGTTCGGCACCGACCTGCTCGGCCGCGACACCTTCAGCCGCCTGATGCTGGGGATCGGGGAGTCCTTCCTCATCGCCTTTGCCTCGGTGGCAATCGCGGCAACGGCCGGCACGCTGATCGGCCTGTTCGCTGCCTGGTGGGGGCACCTGTGGGATGGCATCCTGATGCGGATCATGGATGTGCTGCTGGCCTTTCCGGCGATCCTCCTCGCGCTGCTGATCGTCGCCATCCAGGGGCCGGGCGTGATGACCAGCATCACGGCGATCGGCATCGTCTACACGCCGATCTTTGCGCGCGTGGTGCGGGCGCCGGCGCTGACGCTGAAGGCCCGCGAATTCGTCGAGGCGGCGCGCACCTTCGGCAGCACGCAGCGCTATATCCTGACGCGCCATCTGCTGCTCAACCTGCTGGCGCCGCTGACGGTGACGATCACGCTGGCGCTCGCCTGGTCGCTGCTGACCGAGTCCGGCCTCAGCTTCCTCGGCCTCGGCTCGCAACCGCCGGCGCCGTCGCTCGGGGTGATGCTGGCCGAGAGCAAGTCGATGATGACCCGCTCGCCCTGGCTGATGCTGTTCCCCGGGCTCACCATCATGCTCGCCATTCTCGGCTTCAACCTGCTCGGCGATGCGCTGCGCGACATCCTCGATCCGCGCACGCAAGCGAGGACCGCATGACCACGCTCCTCAACGTCCGCGATCTCAGGGTGGGGTTCGGTCGCGATCCCGGCGCCAACGAAGTGGTGAAAGGGGTGAGCTTCGAGCTCGCCGCGGGCAAGACGCTGGCCATTGTCGGGGAGAGCGGCTCGGGCAAGTCGGTGACGGCGCTGTCGGTCAACCGGCTGGTCGATTTCGGCGGCGGGCGGATTACCGGCGGTTCGATCGCCTTGCAGCGCGCCGACGGCACGGCGCTCGATATCACCTCGGCCGACGAGCCAACGCTGCAGCGTGTTCGCGGCCGGGAGATCGGCATGATCTTCCAGGAGCCGATGACTTCGCTCAACCCGGTGCACACGGTCGGGGCGCAGATCGAGGAAGCCTTCCGGCTCAACCGTGGGCTCGTCGGGGCCGAGGCGACGCGGGCGGCGCGCGAGGCACTGGAGCGGGTGCGCATTCCCGATGCGGCGCAGCGGCTGACATACTATCCGCACCAGCTGTCGGGCGGCATGCGGCAGCGGGTGATGATCGCCATGGTGCTGGCGAGCAATCCACGGCTGCTGATTGCCGACGAGCCGACCACGGCGCTCGATGTGACGGTGCAGGCGCAGATCATGGCGCTGCTCGCTGAACTCCGCGAAGAGCTCGGCATGGCGATGATCTTTATCACCCACGATATCGGGCTGGTCGCCGGGATCGCCGACGACATCATGGTGATGCAGCACGGCGTCGCGGTGGAGCAGGGGCCGCTCGACGCGGTGCTCGACAACCCGCAGCACGACTATACGCGGCATTTGCTGAAGGCGGTGCCGCACTTCACCTCGGGCAGCGCCGTACGCAGCGACGGCACCTCGCGCGCCGTGGCGCCGATCGTCACGGTCGATAACCTCGCGGTGCGCTTCCCCGTACTGAAGGGGCTGTTCCGGCGACGAGGCGGCGCAGTGCATGCGGTCGATGGGGTCGATTTCGACCTGATGCCGGGTGAGACGCTGGCCATCGTCGGCGAAAGCGGCTCGGGCAAATCGACCACGGCGCGCGCCATCCTTGGGTTGGTCAAGGCGACACGCGGGCGGATCGAGGCCAAGGCCGGGCGCAGCGGCCGGCCGGTGCAGATGGTGTTCCAGGATCCCTATGCCTCGCTCAACCCGCGCCTCAATGTCGAAGCGCTGCTGGCTGAGCCGGCCATCGCGGCGGGGCAGCGGCTCGATGCGTCCTTGCGCCAGCGGATGGTCACGCTGCTCGAGCGGGTGGGGTTGAACAAGGATGCGCTCGATCGCTACCCGCACCAGTTCTCGGGCGGGCAGCGGCAGCGGCTCTGCATTGCGCGGGCGCTGATGCTCAACCCCGACGTGGTGGTGCTGGACGAGGCAGTGTCAGCGCTCGATGTCAGCGTGCAGGCGCGGGTGTTGGACCTGTTGATCGACCTGCAGCGCGAATTCGGGCTCGCCTACCTGTTCATTTCGCATGACATGGCAGTGGTGGAGCGGATCGCTCACCGGGTGGCGGTGATGTATGCCGGACAGATCGTCGAGATCGGCAAGGCAGCGGCAGTGCTCGGGGCGCCGCAGCATAGCTATACCAAGCGGCTGATTGCGGCGGTGCCGGCGATCGAGCGGCGACGGCAGCATTTCACTGTCGACGTGACCCAGGTGCCCTCGCTGGTGCGGCCAGCGGGTTATGAGCCGCCAGCGGCGAAGTGGCGCGAAGCGGGCGACGATCATCGCGTCCGCGTGGAGGAAACTGCATGAGTCTCGACGTCACCCTCGACCGCGCTTTCGCACCGCTGCAGGCGGCGGTGGACGCCAAGCGCATCCCCGGCGGGGTGCTCGCGCTGGTCGATCGCGAGGGCAGGCGCGCCGTGCGCTCGATCGGCTCGGCGCAACTGGTGCCGGCGGTGCGACCGATGCGCGACGACACCTGGTTCGATCTTGCCTCGCTCACCAAGGTGATCTTCACCACGCCGCGCATCCTTGACCTGGCTGCGGCCGGCATCATCGATCTCGATGCGCCGCTCACCTCGGTGATCCCGGATTTCCGGCAGTACAACCCGGATGGCAGCTGGGAGCGGAAGCTGACGTTCCGCCAGTGCCTGGGGCACCAGACGCCGTTTCCCGGGGTGGTGCCGATCTACACCTATGGGAGCGACCCGAACCTGTTGCGCGCCTGGGTGCTGCAGCACGAGTGGACGGCCGGGCCACCGGTCTATTCCGACATCAACTTCATTCTCCTCGGCATCGCGCTCGAGCGGCTGAGCGGCAACCTCATCCGGCAGCAGGATCCGGGGCCGGGGTTCGGCTGGTCGGCCGATCCGCAATTGAGTGCAGCCACCGAGCGCGACGCCTGGCGCGGTCGCGTCGTGGTGGGCGAGGTGCATGACGAGAACTGCTATGCGCTGCAGGGTTCCGGCCATGCCGGGCTGTTCGGCACTGCGGGTTCGGTGCTCGACTATGCCGAGGGCTTGCTCAGCGGCACCGGCGCGGCGGCCGAGAGCATCGCCTTGATGCGGACAGCATTGTCGCCACGCCGTACCCACGGCTGGGAGCGACCTTACGAGGGCTGGTCGGGTGGCGATCGCTGCTCGGCCGAGACCATCGGCCATACCGGCTTCACCGGTGTTGGCCTGTGGCTCGACTTCGAGAAGGGACGGGCCTGGACGCTGCTCACCAACCGCGTGCATCCGACCCGGCATTTCGACAGCGGCATCATCGCGCTGCGCCGTGCGGTAGGTGACCTGGTCAACGGCAACTGAGGAGACGACCATGGCTGAACCGATCTGGGCCGTTGGCCTGATGACCGGGACCGTGCTCGACGGCAATATCGACGTGGCGCTGCTCAAGACCGACGGCGAGAGCATCGAGCGCTTCGGCGCCTATACCCTGGCGCCTTACCCGCAGGAGATCCGCGATACCTTGGAGCAGACCCTGACTGAGGCGCGCCAGTGGAACTTCGAGGGGCCGGATCCCGCAATCTTTGCGCGGGCCGAGGAAATGCTGACCCGGGCGCAATCGGCGGCGGTCAAGCAACTGGTCGAAAGCGCCGGGCTCACGATGGGCGACATCGGCGTCGTCGGGTTTCACGGCCAGTCGGTGTTGCATCGCGCACCGCAGCCGGGCCGCATCGGCGCGACGCGCCAGCTCGGCGATGGCGAGCTGATGCACCAACTGCTCGGCGCCAAGGTCGCCTATGATTTCCGTTCCGCCGACGTCAGGGCCGGCGGGCAGGGGGCGCCGCTCGCGGCGATCTATCATCAGGCGCTGCTGCGCGGCCTCGGCACGCGTGGCGAGACCGCGGTGCTCAATCTCGGCGGCGTCGCCAATGTCACCTATTGGGATGGCGCTGATCGGCTGGTCGCTTTCGACACCGGCCCGGCCAATGCGCCGCTCAATGATTTCATGAAGGCGCGCGGTCTCGGCGAGATGGATCGTGACGGCGCGTTGGCGCGGAGCGGCACGGTCGATGAGGCGCGGCTCGCCGAACTGCTCAAGCACCCCTATCTCAGCGCGCCGCCGCCGAAATCGCTCGACCGCTTCGATTTCACCGCCGCGATGGCCGATGGGCTCGACCCGGCAACCGGCGCGGCGACGCTGACGGCGTTCACGGCCGGCGCCGTCGGCAAGGGGCTCGACCAGTTGCCGACCCGGCCCACGAAGCTGGTGGTATGCGGTGGCGGGCGGCACAATCCGCTGCTCATGGAAATGCTGAAGACGCGCGCCGGCGTCGAGGCCGTCCCGGCCGAGGCCGTAGGCTGGCGTGGCGATGCGATCGAGGCGGAGTGCTTCGCCTTCCTCGCGGTGCGTGTGCTGCGCGGCTTGCCGATCAGCTTTCCGACGACGACGGGGGCACCGCACCCGCTGCTGGGTGGGCGGCTAGCGGCTTGAGTTGGCTAGCTACTACCGCCCGCACCGGGCAAGCAGTTACGCAAACTACAGCTTCTTCTGCAGAAACGTCCGCGTCCGCCCCGGCGGGAAGTCTTCCAGCTTGCCGAACGGCATATAGCCCGCCCGCTGGTAGGTCTTCAGCGCTACCGGGCTGAAGGTGTCGATATAGGCGCCGTGGCAGCCGCGGGCCTTGGCGTCGGCCTCAGCCGCGCCCAGCATGCGGCCCGCGAGACCGGCGCCGCGCTGCGTCTCGGCGACCCATAGCCACTGCACGTAGAGCCAGCCCCAGGCAGTATAGCCGGAAATGCCGGCGACGACGGTGCCGGCTTCGTCGCGGACGAAGACCGCCAGCGGCCGGCGATCGGCCGGCCCGACATCGGCCTCGTTGAAGGCAGTCAACTGCCCGCCGATGATGGCGAGCTCCTCGGCGACCGGCGTCTCGGTGACGCTGATCGACAGATAGGTCATGGCTTGAGCGCCTGGATCGTCGAGGGCAGGTCGACGCGCAGTTCCGATGTTACCTCCAGCGACCGGTCCTCACGGATCGGGGCGCCGCCCGGCGTCTGGCGCGCCGCGAGGGTGGCGTCGCGCTGCCGGATCAGCTCGGCAATCTCGTCGGCGTAGAGGCGGTGGATGGCGGTGAGCCAGCGGTTGGTGAGGTAAGAGGGCTGCGGCATCTGCATGTCAAAGCGCTCGAGCAGCTCGATGCTGGCTTCGGCGTCGAGCCAGGTGTCGCCGACCACCCACTGGTTGACGGTGAACAGCCGCTGCAGCCGGCCATAGGCGTCGACGCCGACGGCAATCAGGTGGTGCACCGGACCATCCTTGCCGTCAGGGCGGACGAAGCAGTGGAAGTGGCCATGCTCGGCTTCGGCTGCCGGGATGTGGCAGTGATAGTACCACTGGCCGCCCGAGGCCGGGTCGTAGACGTCGCCCGGCGGATAGTGGCTCCAGGCCACCACTGGCGCCTCGCGCAGCGTGGCGTGCAGCACGTTGTCGCCGCCTTTGCGCAAAACCTCCTCGCAGAACAGCGCTTCCTCAGCGGCGCGCAACCGGTCGGCGGCGCCCGCCATCAGAGACTGCCGGCCGCGCAAGGCGCCGCTGCCGCGCAGGGAGCTGCCGCGGCACAAGGGGCGGCTGCGGCACATGGGGCAGCTGCGGCGCACGGAGCGGCTGCAGCACAGGGCGCGGCAGCCGCGCATGGAGCAACTGCGGCGCATGGGGCATCAGCCGCACAAGGAGCGGCCGCTGCGCAGGGGGAAGCAGCGGCACAGGGCGACTCCGCCGCGCAGGGCGAGGCGGCAGCACAGGGGTTGGACGCGGCGTCGGCCCCGGCGGTCACGGCGGCCGGGGTGGGGGCGCCGCTGCCGCGGGTGATGTGGTCGGCGGCGACGGCGGCGGTGGCGGCGAGCAGGGCGGCGCCGAACAGCAGGGTGTTACGCGAACCGCTCATTTCTTGAACCCATCGAGACCGAAGGCCGGACGCAGTGCGATGCCGACAAAGCTGCCGGCAAAGGCGGCGGCGAACCACACCCAACCGTGCAGGCTGCCCGAGGCGATGCCGCTGAACAGCGCGCCGATATTGCAGCCGAAGGACAGCCGGGCACCATAACCCATCAGCACCCCGCCGATCACCGCGGCAAGGGCGGACTTGAGCGGCAGATCGGCCTTGGGGGCGAACTTGCCGGCGAGCCCGGCGGCGAGCGCTGCGCCGAGCAGGATGCCGAAATCCATCACCGAAGTGATGTCGAACAACACGCTGCGGCTGAGCGCCAGCGCCTGGCCCGGTGCGGTCCAGAACGGCCAGGTTTCAACCGGCACGCCGACCGACTGGGCGAGCTTGGCGCCCCACAGGCCGAAGCCATAGGTGATCGACCAGGGGTGCCCGGCAATCAGCAGGGTGGCGATGTTGAGCAGCGCCAGCAGCACGGCCGCGCCGACCAGCGGCCACGGTCCCTGCAGCAGGCGCGACAGGCCGCGGGTTTTCGGTTTCGAGGCGCGCTCGAGCGTGCCATGGGCCCGGCGTTCGATCATCACGGTGAGGCCGGCGACGGCGGCGAGGCCGAGGAGCGTAACGATAACGGCCAGCGGCGCGCCGAGGCTGGTGCCGAGGCTGATGGTCGGCAGCGACGGCTGCACCAGCCACCAGGGCAGGTGGGCGGTGCCGAGCAGGGCGCCGAAGATGAAGGCGGCAAGCGTTACCAGCATGCGGGCGCTGCCGCCGCCGACGGTGAACAGAGTGCCCGAGCCGCAACCGCCCCCCAGCTGCATGCCAAGCCCGAAGATGGCGGCGCCGACCAGCACCGAAACGCCGACCGGCGCGACGGCTCCGGCCAGCGGCCGGCCGAAGGCGCTGCCGCCGGCCAGCAGCGGGATGAAGACGATGGCGGCGATGGCCACCATCAGCATCTGGGCCCGCACCGCCGCGCCGCGCTGTTCGACCACCAGCCGGCGCCAGCCGCCGGTGAAGCCGAACGAGGCGTGATAGAGCGTGGCGCCGAGCAGGCCGCCGATCAGGAACAGCACGGTCTGGCGCAGGTCGACCACCTGGCCGATCACCACGCTGCCGATGACGAACATGGCGAGCGCCACGATGACCGGGCCGCGATCGAGCTTGGGCCAGCTGAAGGTGGGAGCGGGCTGAGACGCGCTGATGTCTGTCACGGTAGTCTGATCCTATGCCGAACGTCTGTTCGTAAACGGCAGCGCCCGAGACCGCAATCTCGGGCGCCCTAAGCGATTGGTCGAAGGCGCGAGCGTTCACGGTAGCCGCCGCTCTGTCCCTTCTCCCCTGAGGGGAGAAGGTGGCGCGAAGCGTCGGTTGAGGGGGGAAGCGGTGCAACGGGCTGGACGAGCCAGCATACTGAGAGTCTGAACCCCTCACCCAAGTTCCGCTACGGACCTACCGGTCCGAGCTGCACTACCCTCTCCCCTCAGCGGAGAGGGGCTGCGCCTACGGCAGGGCCCTTAGTTCTGCACCACCACCGGGCGGGCCGGGTCGAGGGTCCACTGCGACATCGAGCCATCATAGAGGCGCACGCCCTTGAGGCCGGCCACCTCGGAAAGGCCGAACCAGGCGATCGACGCGAGGTGCCCGGTGTTGCAGAAGGTGATGAGGCCGTCGGTGTCGGTGACACCGGCCTGCTGCACCAGCGCATCGATCGACGCCTTTGAGGCGAACTTGCCGGCGTCCTTGTCCCAGAACTTGTCGAAGTTGAGGTTCACGGCGGTCGGGATGGTGCCGAGCGACTGCACGGTGTTGGTCTTTTCCTTGCCGATGAACTGGGCCACGGAGCGCGCATCGATCAGGTTGGTGTCGCTGGCGATCGCCTGTTCGACTTCGGCCACTTCGGCGCGCAGTTCGGGGCGCGGCTTGGCGGTGAAGCTGCCGGCGGCCGGGGTGACGGCGTCGGTCGAAACCGGCTGGCCGGAGGCGGCCCAGGCGGCGTAACCGCCATCGAGCACGGTGACGTTGTCGTGGCCGAGCACCTTGAAGGTCCAGTAGACGCGGGTGGCGCCGCCGAACTCGGCGACGTCGCTGCCGGCCGGCACGATCACCACCTGGGTGTCGTCGCTGACGCCGAGCGCTGCGATCTTGGCCGAAATGTCTTCGAGCTTGGGCAACAGGCCCGGGGCGCCGTCGATCTTGGCGCGCCAGCCATAGGCGGCGTACTGCGCTTCCACGGCGCCCGGCACATGGCCGGCGGCGTAAGGCGCGGTGCCATCCTTGGGGGTGTCACGGATGTCGATGATCACCAGGTCTGGCTTGCCGAGCTGGCTGTTGAGCCAGGCAGCGTCGACGAGGGGCTGGTCGGTCAGCCGCGCGGCCTGGACGCTACCGGCGGCAGCGAGGCCAATGACCAGCGCGGTGGCGAGGACGTTGAAACGCATTGAAGTATTCTCACTCTCGAGCATGAACTTGCCCGCATCATAGTCGGATCGCCCCCTCCGATGCTGCCGACACGTTTCCAAATTGCAGCGTGCGACAGGAATTTCCGTCGCCGGGCACCGGTCTCGCGGCAATCAATTTCCTTGTGAGCCCATAGGCATATGTGTGGGCACGGGCGATAATGCCGCTCAAATCGACGGCTCGTCGTGCCGGAAAACCATTTCATGCGCTCATTGCTCCGCCTGCTCCTCACCTCCCTTCTGCTACTGTCGCCTGTCATCGCTCCGGCGATCGCGGAGGAGGCGGTTACTGCGGCCGCCGCCTCGCAGGTGCTGTCCTACGAGGGCGATGCGCAGCTTGCAGAACTGGCGGCGAAGGGGACCACGGTGGTGTTCTTCTATGCCGCGTGGTGCCCGAACTGCCGGGCCACGGTGACCGAGCTCAATGCCCGCTGGGACGAGGTCAATCCCGGCCTGACGCTGGTCATTGCCGACTACGACAAGGAGCAGGCGCTGAAGGCGCGCTTCGGCGTCACCTACCAGGATACGTTCGTGCTGTTGGACAAGGACGGCAAGGGCGTCGAAATCTGGAACAGCGGCGGGGTCAACGGCCTCAACGCCCATGCCAGCGCGCTCTGACCGCTGATGCTGCCGACCATCGCGCTCGCCTTCGTCGCGGGCGTCATCACCATCCTGTCGCCCTGCGTATTGCCGCTGTTGCCGATGATCCTCGCGACGGCAACGCAGGAGGGCAAGGCGCGTCCAGCAGGGGTGATCGTCGGGTTCGTACTCGCCTTCACTGCCGCGACGCTGGCGCTCAGCGCCTTGGTGCGGCTGCTCGGCGTGCCGCCTGATATCAACCGGACACTGAGCGCTGCGATCCTTGCCGTGCTCGGGCTGGTGCTGATCATCCCCGGGCTGCAACTGCAGTTCGAGCGGCTGGCCGGCGGGCTTGCCGGACCCATGCCAGCCAGCGCCAGCAACGGTTTTGGCGGCGGCGTGGTAGTGGGCCTCGGGCTCGGACTTGCCTGGAGCCCGTGTGTCGGACCGATCATGGCTTCGGTGATCACCCTGGCGCTCAACCAATCAGTGGGCTTTGGTGCTGTTGCCGTGACGCTGGCCTTCTCGCTCGGCACGGCGCTGCCGATGGCGGCGGTGCTGTTCGGCGGCCGCCAGCTGGTGCGCCGGCTCGACTGGTTCCAGCGCCATGCCGCCACCATCCAGCGGGTGTTCGGCCTGGTGCTGCTGCTCACGGCGCTGGCGATCTGGCTTGGGTGGGATCGCAGCGTACAGATCCTGCTGCTCGAGTGGTTCCCGGGCTGGGAAGGGTTGCTGACGAGCTGGGAGCCGCAGGCGGTGGTGAGCTGATGCTTGCAGTCGGGACTCCCTACCGGCTGAAAGGCTGGTGGGAGGGGGTGCCACAAACTCTGGCCCTTACCTCGGCCGCCCACGGTCAGTGCGTGAAGCATTGCCGACTGCAGTAGCAGGGGCGTCAGCCAAGCATTTAGTGCGTGGGGCACCCCCCTCCCACCGCCTGACGGCGGTCCCCCCTCCCCCGCAAGCGGCAGAGGGCTTCCGACTGCCGCATCGAGTCTAAGGCAACAACCCGCGTGGCGGCGCCACCGAATTTCGCACGATCAGTTCCGCCCGCAGCAGCACGCTGTTGCGGTCGGGGCGGTTGCCTTCGAGCAGGCCGAGCAGCATGTCCATGGCGGCTTCGCCGATGCGGAGGCGGGGCTGCTTCATGGTGGTGAGCGAGGGGGTGACGAAACTCGCGAACGAGATGTCGTCAAAGCCCATCACCGAGAATTGCCGCGGCAGGTCATAGCGGCGGGCGTTCAGCGCGATGATCACGCCGAGCGCCGTGGCGTCGTTGACGCAGAGGAAGGCGGTTGGCAGCACATCACGCACGAACATATGCTCGGTGGCCTGCCGGCCGCTTTCGGTAGTGCCGTCGCCATCGAGGATCAGCAGCGGCTCGATGGCGATGCCTGCACCCTCCAACGCGGCGCGATACCCGCGTTCGCGCAACTGGTTCACCGCACGGCTGCTCGAGTGGCCGATGAAGGCGATACGGCGGTGCCCCTGTGAAATCAGGTGCTCGGCGGCGAGGCGCGAGCCCTCGAAATTGTCGACGCCGACGAACGGGATGTCGCTGTTGGGCACCGGTTCGTTCACCGCCACCATCGGCGGCAGCCTGGTCTCCTGGCCGGGCTGGGCGTGACCGAAGGGCAGGTGCCCGGTGAGGAGGATCATCCCGTCGGCCTGGTTCGAACTGAGGAAGCGCAGGTAATCGGATTCGCGTTCGGGATCGTTCTGGGTATTGCCGATCAGGACACCGTAGCCGCGCTTGCTGGCCTCGGTCTCGAGCCCGACGAGAATGTTGGAGAAGTTCGGGTCGCCGACATCGGGCGCCAGAATCAGGATCATGTTTGAGCGCCGCATGCGCAGCGAGCGCGCCATGGCGTTGGTGGTGTAGCCGGTGCGGGCGATGGCGTCGTTGACGCGGCGGCGGGTCTCGTCGGCGACCTTGGTGGGCTCGTTGATGGCGCGGCTGACGGTAGCGATGGAAACGCCGGCAATGGCCGCAACGTCTTCAATCGTAGCCAGTTTTTGTTGCTGCACGCGCCGCTCCGTCCGCCGCCAGCGGGCGGCGTGGTCTCACGAATCCCATATCAGAAGGCGCGGGTTTCGCCAGTCGTCACCGCGCAAGGCTACACGAATGATGCCTCATGTAAACCTTTACATGGGTCATGAAAACCTTTACATCATCCGCCAAGGAAGCAGAGCCTGGGGGAACCGGCCGCTTCCCGGGGAGGGCTCATCATTGTCGCATGCCGCTGACGCGTCAGCGCCGCCAGTACTCGCGGCCAGCCGGATCTCGAAGTCGTTCAACGACGTGCCGGTGCTGTTCAGCGTCGATTTCGACGTCAAGCGCGGCGAAGTGCATGCGCTGATCGGCGAGAACGGCGCGGGCAAGTCGACCCTCATCAAGATTCTTTCCGGCATCGAGCAGCCGAGCTCCGGCACGGTGATGCTCGACGGCAAGCCGGTGGTGCTGCCGCCCAACGGCCAGGCGGAGGGGTTGGGCATCGTGCTCATCCACCAGGAGCTGAACCTCGCCGAGCATCTGACGGTCGCCGAGTCGATCTTCCTCGGGCGCGAAATCCGGCGCTTCGGTTTCCTTGACGTCGCTGAGATGCGGTCGAAAGCCCGCGCCATCCTCGAAACGCTGCATGTGCATGTCGATCCCGATACGCGCATCAACACGCTGTCGGTGGCCGACAAGCAGATGGTCGAGATCGCCAAGGCGATCAGCCGTGACGCGCGCGTCCTGATCATGGATGAGCCGACCGCGGTGCTGTCGGTGGGCGAAACGCAGACGCTGTTCGAACAGATTCGACGGCTGACGGCGCGCGGCGTTGCCATCATCTTCATTTCGCACAAGCTCGACGAGGTGATGGCGCTGGCGAAGCGCGTCACCGTGCTGCGCGACGGGCAGTTGATCGCGACGGTCGGCACCGAAGTGATGACGCCGGATTCGGCGGCGCAGATGATGGTCGGTCGCGAACTCACCAACCTCTATCCGCCCAAGCACGAGCCGGATGTCGATGCGCCGGTGGTGCTGTCGGTGCGCGGCCTCCAGGCGCCCGGAGTACGCGACATCTCGTTCGAGCTGAGGCGCGGCGAGATCCTCGGCTTTGCCGGGCTGATCGGCTCGGGCCGCACCGCGGTGGCCGAGGCGATCGTCGGGCTCACGCACCGCAGCGCCGGCGAGGTGCAGGTCAACGGCAAGCCGGTCAATTTCACCCGCGTCGCGCAGTCGGTGAGCGCCGGGCTCGCCTACATGACCAAGGACCGGAAGGGCAAAGGCCTGCTGCTCAATATGGGCCTCAGGCCGAACCTGACGCTGTTGACGCTGGGCAAGCATCTCAAGGCCGGGTTCCTCGATTTTTCCAGCGAGCAGAAGGCGCTCGAGCGCGCGGTGCGCCGCTTCGATATCCGGGCTCGCGACCCCTCGGTGGCGGTAGGCCGTCTGTCGGGTGGCAACCAGCAGAAGCTGATGCTGGGCAAGACCATGGAGACCGAGCCCGACATCATCATCATGGATGAGCCGACGCGCGGCATCGATGTCGGCACCAAGCAGCAGATCTATCACATCATCGCGGCCCTCGCGGCCGAGGGTAAATCGATCATCGTGATCTCGTCGGAAATGCAGGAAGTGATCGGGCTCAGCCACCGTGTGGTGGTGATGCGCGAGGGCCGTATGGCCGGGCTGCTCGAAGGCGCCGAGATCACCGAGGCGGAAATCATGCGGTACGCCGCAGGCATCAAGCAGAGTGGGAATGATGAGCGCATCAGCGCCTGACGCAACCGTGAAGCCGGCAAGCGGCTTCCGCCTCGACCTGAAGACCGTCGGGCCCCTGCTGGCGCTGGCGCTGCTGGTGCTGCTCGGCATCTCGCTCAACGAGAATTTCCTCAGCTACTCCAACCTGACCAATGTGCTGGCGCGCTCGTCGTTCATCGGCATCATCGCCATCGGCGCGACTTTCGTCATCACCTCAGGCGGGCTCGACCTGTCGGTCGGCTCGATGGCAGCGGTGATCGCCGGTGTCATGATCATCGTAATGAACTCGCTGATCCCCTCGATGGGCATCACCTGGGGCGTCATCCTGATCGGCATGGCGGCGGGCCTCGTGATCGGCGGCGGGGCCGGCATCGGCAACGGCTTGATGATCACCCGCGGCCGCATCGAAGCGTTCATCGTGACGCTCGGCACCATGGGTATCTTCCGCTCGCTGGTCACCTTCCTCGCCGATGGCGGCACGCTGTCGCTGAACTTCCAGGTCGCCGACCTCTATCGCCCGGTTTACTACGACGGGCTGTTCGGCGTGCCATGGCCGATCATCGTTTTCGCCGTGGTGGCGATCGGTGGCGAGATCGTGATGCGCCGCACGGCGTTCGGGCGCTACTGCGCCGCGATCGGCTCGAACGAGCAGGTGGCGCGCTACTCCTCGATCAATGTCGATAACGTGCGGCTGCTCACTTACATCCTGCAGGGCGTGCTGGTCGGTGTCGCGGTGCTGCTCTATGTGCCGCGGCTCGGTTCGGCCTCGAGCACCACCGGCGTGCTCTGGGAACTCGAAGCCATCGCCGCGGTGATCATCGGCGGCACCACGCTCAAGGGCGGCTACGGCCGGATCTGGGGCACCGTGGTGGGCGTGGTGATCCTCGGGCTCATCGGCAACATCCTGAACCTGCAGAGCTTCATCAGCCCGTACCTCAACGGGGCGTTCCAGGGCGTCATCATCATTCTTGCCGTGCTGCTGCAGCGGGGTCGCCGCAGCAGCTAGGCATAACGGTTTCACAACGCCCGCAAGGAGCGGGCACCACGGGAGGACTACATGAAATTGCTGAAATCCCTCATGGGAGCGGCGGTGATCGCCGGCGCTCTCGGCGGCAGCGCTTTGGCTCAGGACAAGGTCACCATCGGCGTCTCGGTGCCGGCGGCCGACCATGGCTGGACCGGCGGGGTCAACTACTTCGCCCAGCAGGCGATCGACCGGCTGAAGACCACTTATCCGAATGTCGACTTCGTCTTCGCTTCGGCGCCGGATGCGCCCAAGCAGATCGCCGACATCGAGGACATGGTCTCGACCCGCAACATCGATGCACTGGTCATACTGCCGGGCGACCCGGATGCAATGACCTCGGCGATCAAGCAGGTGAAAGACGCCGGCAAGTTCGTCACCGTGGTCGATCGGCAGCTGTCGATCAACGGCGTCGAGAACCTCTACGTCGCCGGCGACAACCCCGGCCTCGGCGCCAACTCGGCGGCCTACTTCAAAGAGGCGCTGCCCGAGGGCGGCAACATCGTGATCCTGCGCGGCCTGCCGATCCCGATCGACCAGCAGCGGTTCGATGCGTTCGTTGCCGGCATCGAAGGCACCAACATCAAGGTGCTGGACGACGAGTTCGCCAACTGGAACCGCGATGACGGCTTCAAGGTGATGCAGGACTTCCTGACCCGCTTCCCCGACATCAAGGCGGTGTGGGCGCAGGATGACGACATCGCATTGGGCGCCATCGAGGCGATCAAGCAGGCCGGCCGCGAGAACGACATGTTCATCGTCGGCGGCGCCGGCATGCAGCAGATGCTGCAGCGCGTGGCGGCGGGCGACAAGCTGGTCCCCGTCGATGTCAGCTACAGCCCGGCGATGATCGCCACGGCGATCGAGCTGACCACCTCGCACTTCACCGGCGGCATCCAGGTCGCCGGCCGCTACATCCTCGATTCGACCCTGATCACCAAGGACAACGCCGCCGAGTACCTCGACGCCGAAAGCCCGTTCTGATCGAACGATCGAGCTGAATTGGAAAGGGGCGCTTCGGCGCCCTTTTTTTGTTTGTGCCGGCAGCACCGCTCCGACGACCACCAGGCCAACTTCGGGCCGAATTCAAATATTGGCCCAACAATGTTGTGCAACGCTCCGCAAGCTCCGCCACCGCTCGGTGGACGACTATCGCACATCACCCCCGCCGAGGTTCCCGTCTGGTCAGTAGATGAGGTTCGCAGTATCGCCGATCGCCGCCATTCGACTGATCTTCTTCCTCGATGGACTGATCATCGCCAAGTGGCTGCCGCACCTGCCGGATATTCAGGCGCGCCTGGGACTGGATGTCGGCGAGCTGGGGCTGGCGCTGGCAGCGCTGCCGCTGGGCATCATGGCATCGCTGCCGCTGGTGGGCACCTTCGTCACCTCACGGCTGTCCGAACGCGCCGCAATCCGCCTCACCTTCGCCTGGCTGGCGCTCACCTCCATCCTGCCTGGGCTCGCCTGGGACCTGCCGAGCTTCGCCATTGCCCTGTTCTTCTTCGGCTCCGGCATCGCTGGGGTCGAAGTGGCGATGAACGCAACGGCGGATGCCATCGAGACGCGGCTGGGCAAGCGCATCATGTCGAGCTGCCACGGGCTATGGAGCGTTGGCAACCTCACCGGCGCGGCCCTCGGCAGCCTCGCGCTGGCGTTTCACCTCGAGGCCAACCTCTCGCTGACCGTCGCCGCGCCGGTGCTGCTGGCGCTGGCCTATGTCTCTACCCGCCAGTTGGGGCACAACCCGATCTCGTCGGCGCCTGGACCGGCGCTCGCCCTGCCCGACCTGCCGCTGCTGATGCTTTGCCTGTTGCCGTTCTGTGCCTGCGTGCTCGAAGGGGCGATGGCGGACTGGGCAGCGGTCTATCTGCGGACCGAACATGGGGCGCAGGCAGCGCTCACCGGCGCCGGGTTCGGCATCTTCGCGGCGATCATGGCCGGCACCCGGCTGACAGGCGACCGGCTGATCGATCGTTTCGGGCCGGTCTTTCTCGCACGGTGCTGCGGGCTTTCCGGCCTGCTCGGGCTGACGGTGATCTGGGCGGCGCCAAACGTCTGGACGGCGTTGCTGGGCTTTGCACTGATGGGCTTCGCCGCGTCCCTGATCTTCCCGATCTCGGTAACGGCGGCAGCCCGGCTGCCCGGCCGTTCCCCGGCCATGAATATCGCCGCGTTGTCGTTGATCTGCTTTTCCGGTTACGTCATCGGCCCACCGGTCGTCGGCTTCATCGCCGGGATGGTGGGCCTGCGCGCGGCCCTCGCCTGCCTTATTCCGTTCGCGATCGGCGTGCTGCTGCTGGCTCCGCGGGTCCAGCCGAAGGTGTCAGTCCAGGTGACCTGAACAGCGGGGGCGGGGCGCGGTCAGGCCGTAGGACGGTTAAACCACAGGCTCATCAAGCCGGCGCGGCTATGTACGCCGAACTTCCTAAAAATGGCGACGACGTGCTGGTGCGTGGTGGATTCGGCGAGGCCGAGTTGATGGGCGACGCGCTTCTCGGTGGCTTCGGTGAGCAGCAGCTGCAGCACCTTGTGCTCGGTGGGGGTCAGCGGCGCGGAGGCGAGCAACAGGCCGTGGCTCATCAGCAGCTGGCGGTGGAACCACTTGATGCCGCGTAGCGCGTAGGCGAGCAGTTCGATGGTTTCGTCGGCAACGGGCTGGGCGGCGTAGAAGCCGAAATGCGACTCGCAATCCTCGTTGAGCGGGAAGCCGACGAACACCGCGTCATAGATGCCGGCGCCGCCATATTGCCGGCGGTAGAAGGATGACTCGAACCATGCGGTCGGCAGTTCGCGGCGCAGCGAATAGGTCCGGAACCTTCCCAGATCGCGCATCGGCAGCAGGAAACACGGATCGATATCGCGCTCATCCCAGGCCGGCAGCACGTTGAAATGGGCCTGATCCGGGTCGATGTCGGGATCGGGGGTCTTTACCGGCGCCACTCGCCAGCCGAACAATGGGTCGTCGGCTTCGCCAACGCGCACCGCGCCGGCCCAGGCCGCGTTCTGCATCCCGGCCAGCGCGACGAGGCTCTGCATCAGGTGAGCGGCGGCAGCCTCCGACTGGCTGACATCGAAATCCGACAGCTCATCCCAGAGCGCGTGGATCCGTTCGGAATGAGTGTTGTTCAGCAAGCGCGTCCCCTGTCGCTGGCCTGCAAACAAGCACAGATGTGGCGGTCAGTAACTGGCGCCGCGAGCTCAGTCGCAGAAAAAACGAAGGCCGGGCTGTGGCCCGGCCTTGCCGTCGCACCCCTGAGGTCGAGGCAGGATATCCCGGATATCCGTGGGAACGCCCCCTTGGCGATTTTTCGCCAGACACGGATGGGTCCCGGCCGCGACGGCGGGGCTGCAGCGCGCTACCTTCCGTCCCACCACGCCAGGTAGTCGGAGGTGAACCTTGATGCCAGTTGGTCGGTGACATTGGGCATGATGATTGCATGTGCGTCGTCGCCGGTGCAGGCCAGTTGGTAGCGCCTGATGACATCCTCGCTCGGTTGCGGAAAGAGCACCGTCAGCGAGTGTGGGTTGAGCAATATCGGGACGCCGGCGTCGCGAAGATCCTCGGCCAGCCTGGTCGCACGGGCCGCGCAGCGCTCGGCGTCGCGTTGGAAGCCAAGGCGGCCGTGGCCGAAGAGCCGGGCCCAGAGCGCCAGTACCGCGTGCCCGTTGCGCGACCCCATGAGGGTGGTGTCATTCGACCTCAGATAAGCCACAGCGGACGCAACGCGCTCGATGTGGCGTCGCTGCGTGACCAGAACGCCGCACGGCATAGTGGTGCCGATCATCTTGTGGCCCGACGTCGATAGCGAGTTGATCCCGTGCCGGAAGCTCGGCTGCAGGCGGTCCGGCACGCCTTCGAGGAATGGCAGCACCATGGCGTTGAGCGCCCCATCGACATGAACGAAACGCCGTTGCGCCGGAAAGCCGCAATCCTCAAGGACCTCTATCGCACCTCCGATGTCGTCATGTGCGCCCTTCACCGTCGTGCCACAGGTCAGCGCCACGATGACGAAGGCGCTGCGCAGGCGGGAGAGTACGCGCCGCAGATCTGGCAATGAAACTTCGCCGGATGGTTCGCACTCGACCGTCTGCGTGGTCATCCTGAGGATGCGGGCCGACTTGGGTATCGAGTAATGGGCTTCCCGCGGATAGACCAGGATGGCATCCGGGAAGGCTTCGCGCGCCAGATAGAGGGCCCAGAAGTTGCCTTCCGTGCCGCTGGCGCCGACAGAGCCCCAGTAGTTGTCGCGATTGTCGCACTGCCACAGCTCCATCAGCCAGTCGACCACCTCGCGTTCGAGGTCGCAGACCTCTGAGCCGTAGTGCGACCCCGCATAGGGATCGCCGAGATTGTTGACCAGGTAGCCGGCGAAGCGGGATGCCGCGGGCACATCGCCGGCGAGGTTGTAAGGGTAGCCGAGATGGTTGGCATGGGCTGTCTTCAGCCGGCTCTCGATGCGCGCCAGCGTCAGGTGATCCGCGATCGGGCGAGGCAGCACGACGGCGTCCGGGGTAATGGCGTCAACGATCATTGTTTCCTCCTTTGTCTGGGCAAAATCCCGGGGCGTGCTGCGGACAGGACGCTGCCGCACCGTGTTCCCGCATTGGCTTTGGCGAGGCTTTGCCTGCCTCGAAAGAGTGCGGCACAACCTCGGAGATGAAGCTGCCGCGCTCCCGGGAATAGACGAGCCGCGTCAGGCGGCCGGCGAACTCGGTGAAGCCGCGCATCGCCGCCGCCTCAGCTCGCTGCGACGGCACGCTTGCCGCCGCCGAGCAGCAGCAGGTCGGCCTTGACCCACAGCACGTGGCAGACGATCAGTATCGCCGGCTGGATCAGGGCGATGACCGGAGCACCGCTGCCGATCTGGTAGGTCAGATCGAGCCCGGCGGCGCCGATGGCAGGGGCACGGCCGACCAGCACGGCGAGGCGGAACGGGTCGGGCCAGCTTTCCGGCCAGAGCGGCGGGCCGACGGCGTCATCCCCGAACACGGCGCTGCCGAGTTTGCCCAGGACCACGAAGGCGCCCGTGGCGAGCGCCAGCAGCGGCTGGCCCAGCACTAGCAGGCTGACCGAGAGCGCTGCCCCGCCGGCCGCCGACAGCAGATCGCCGAGCCGGTTCAGTCGCTTGTTCGGCCCGGTCCCATCCTTCCACGCCCGGTAGTAGACCTCCCCGCCGACGAGGAAGATCAGCGTGGCGATGGTGAAGGCGAGGGCCTGCGGGCTGCCGACGAAGTAGCTGAACAACAGGTCAGCACCGGTCTTCGTCGATCCGGCGGCGTTGGCGAACTGGAGCCCGAGCGCCGTAGCGAGGCCGAGTACGTTGCCGACATTGTAGTAGCCGCCCGGGCCCCGCAAACGCGCCGCAAGAGCGTTGACGAGGTCCGCTTGCCGCATCAGGCGGCCGGGGGTGGAAATATCCTGGGTAACAGTCACGATCTTCTCCCTGCTCGTTGATCGAGCAAGGGAGAGGCTAAGTCGGCGCGCCGGCATGCAAATCGGTGACGCCGCCTAGGAAGATGATCGTCGAGTGCCCAGTATTGCCCTTCGCACCGCCCTAATTTTGCAAGTGTGACATAGGTGGTTCCCCCTAACTGCCGCCGCGCTACCTAAAGAGCGGTTGCCTCGACCGGGGTCTGCAACAGCCAGGGCTCGGTGCGAAGCCGCAGCATCACTTCGATCCGGTTGGCGGCGCTGAACTTGCCCAGCACCGCAGAAACCTGGTGCTCGATGGTCCGTGGCGAGCGCGACAGGTGTCGGGCGATATCCTTGTTGGACTTGCCGTCGGCAATCAGCTGCAGCACCTGATGCTCACTCTGCGTGAGGCCCAGCGGATGCTGCCGCGAACTGGCATAGGGCCCGCGACGCGATTTTGGCATCTCCTCGGCCAGACCAAGCCGCTGCGCCAGCCGTCGCGCCAGCGCCGTCGCCTGACGCGCCTCGATGGTCTCGAACATGGCGATCGCCTGGCCAAGCGCCGCCCCCGCCTCCGCCCCCGCGACCTGCATTGAGGCGATACCGGCTTCGTAGGGCAGTCCCAGTGTGGTCCACTTGGTGGCAGCCCGAGCGGGTTGTCCGGCAAGCTCCAGCGCCCATGGCGCCGGCAGCTCGCCTAACCGTGCCGGAACGTCGCCTGGCATTGATGAGCGGCGCCACCAGGCCGCCAGTTCCCCCAGGTCCCATGCCCGCAGCCCACTGAGGTCGATGGCAGTGAGCTCAGTGAGCTGCTGGCGCGCCGCATCCAGGTCTTCCCTGAGCCAGGCGGCTTCGGCCAGCGCGATCCGTACTGGAAAGATGCGCTGCGGCTCACCCGTCGGCAGCCCCTCGTCGAGGGCCCGCAGCAAGGCCCGCTCGCCATCCGGCAGGTTCATCCGCATGCGCACCCGTCCCAGCACGGTGAGCGCCGGCAGGTGCATGACGACCGGCAGCCGCTCCATGCCGATAACGCCCTGTGCGATGGTTTCGGCCTCGCGCAATCGGCCCTGTTCCATGCGCAACTGCGCCTGCCGACCAAGCAGGTACTGCGTCGATGAATCGAGGTCGTGCCGTGCGGCGAAGGCAATACCCTCGGCCAGCAGGCGCTCGGCCAGTTCGAAATCCTTGGACACCACCGCGTGCTCGGCGAAGTTGGTGTAGGCGCGCGCCGCATGGTCATGGAAGCCATGCTGCAGCGCCAGCGCCAGACCTTCCTCCATCACCTCGCGTCCGCCGGGACGGGCATCAAAGAGCATTGCGGTGCCGACATTGTTGAGCGCGTGCACCCGCGTCTCGACGACGCCAAGTTCGTCGGCGAGGCCAATGGCCCGCCGCCCCCAGTCGATCGCCTCGGCAAACCGATAGTGCAGCATATTGAGCTGCGAGCGCGTGCTGTAGGCCATCGCCAGCTCTGGCCCGGGTCCGGTGCCCTCGACTTCTTCCACCGCGAGGTCGGCGAAGTTGCGCGCCTCAGCCCCCTCACCCCGGCGCCAGTGCAGGCGCGACAACAGGCGATAGTTGAGGCTGATCTTGGCGCCGTTGCCGAGTTCGCGCCAGATGGCGATGGCGCGGTGGTGGCTCGCAATGATCGCATCATAGTCGAACAGCCCGAGGCTCGCCTCGTAAGCCCAGCTTTCGTGCAACTGGGCGGCAACCGCCGGCTCGGCGATGTCGGCATACTCGAGCGCCGTCGCAAGGAAGGAAGCCGCTTGCTGGTGCGCACCAAGCCGCGACGCCTGCGCCGCCGCGCGCGGCGCCAGGTCCAGCACCCCGGCCCCGTCCTCGGCACCAGCTGCATGGTGCACTCGGCGCGCCAGATGCAGCATGCTATCCTGCCCGGGGAGCGCAGCCAGCGCGGCTTCCACCTTGGTATGCAGCGAACGCTGCAGGCTCGACGACAGGCGATCCAGGGTCGCCCGCCGCGCCAGCTCGTGTCGAAACGAGATGTCGCCTTGGGGGTCGCGCCGCAGGAGGCCGCGACCCACAGCCATGTCGACCAGGTCTTCGGCATCGGGGCCGAGCAGAGCCTTGATCAGGCCCAGTTCCATGTTCCCGGGGACGATGCTCATCATCTCGAGCACGTCGCGTTCGCCGGGAGTGAGGCGCGCCAGCCGCGACCACACCGCATCGCGGATGGAATCGGGGACGCTGCCTGGCTCGCCCCCTCCGGTCGCCAGTAGTTCGGTGACGAAGAACGGATTGCCGGCCGTTACCCGGTAGAGGTCATCGCCCGATCGCCCGGCATCGACAGCGAGTTCCTGCACTGCTGCAGGTGACAGGGGACCGAGCTTGATCCGCGTCACCGCCGCGGCCGGCAGGTCGCCAAGCACGTAGGACAGCGGATGGGTTGGCCCGATCTCGTCGCTGCGCGCCGTGAGCACCACCATGGCGCGCAGCAGGCCGATGCGCCGGCCCAGGTATTTTACGAGGTCGAGGGTTGCGTTGTCGGCCCAGTGCACGTCCTCGAAGATCAGGATCAGCGGGTCGCCGTCATCCTGAAGTTTGTTGAGAAGGGCCGGAAACAAACGATCGGGCGGAGCCGATTGCTCCAGCAGGGCGGCGATACTGGCGCCCATCGACCGGCCCATGTCGTGAAGCGGCCCCAGCGGCCGCGGCGTGAACAGCGCTTCGCACCATCCCCACGCTACCTTGAACTCTCCCGCATGCTGTTCCGCGAACTCTTGCAGCAGCGTCGTCTTGCCGATTCCAGCCTCGCCCTCGATCAACACAGTGCCGCCATGCCCGGCCGCAGTACGTTCTCTTACCGTTCGCAAGACATCAAGTGGGGCCGACCGTTCCAGTAACTTGCTCATTGCTTGCCGCACCACCGCCCCATGTAGGCAAAGTGCGACCTATAACTTTGTTGGCAATGCGGCACCGTTACCGAGGTGCGTCGAATTTCTGTTAAGTCAGTGGGCTCTGTGGGCTCTGTCCCGGAAAAACGAAGGCCGGGCTGTTGGCCCGGCCTTATCGTCACATCCCTGAGGTACAGGGAGGATATTGGAGCGGGCGAAGGGATTCGAACCCTCGACCCTAACCTTGGCAAGGTTATGCTCTACCCCTGAGCTACACCCGCACTCCATCGGCTCTTTACGATGCTTCGTTCCCGTGGGAAACTTGGCAGCGCCGAACCGCGCGCCTATATGCCCAATCGAAAGCGGGTTTGCAACCCATAATTCTGGTCTCATCACGCCCGGGAAAAAGCTTGCGTCCGATACCCATCGGGGCGCAAGAAAACCAAGGAAAGACAGGCCTCTCAGTGGCCCGTCGCGGCAGGAAAAGCACAGCATGTCCTTCAACGACCTCAACCCGGCCCCACAAAATTCGGCGGCTCCCGCGGGCGCCCTGATCAAGGATTCGACCGATCGCGCCTTCAAGGCCGATGTGATCGATGCCTCGCTGGAGGCCCCGGTGCTGGTGGATTTCTGGGCGCCGTGGTGCGGCCCGTGCCGTCAGCTGACGCCGAACCTCGAGAAGGTGATCAACGAAAAGGCCGGCAAGATCCGGCTGGTGAAGATCAATATCGACGAGAACCCCGGTGTCGCCGGCCAGCTCGGCATCCAGTCGATTCCGGCCGTGTTTGCCTTTGCCGGCGGCCGGCCGGTCGACGCGTTCCTCGGGGCGATCCCCGAAAGCGAAGTGCGGCGCTTTGCCGACAAGGTGATCGCGGGGGCGCCCGCAGGCCAGCCGCAGGCCGGCTCGATCGAAGAAGAGATCGCCAATGCGCTGACCGCCGCCGGCGAGGCGCTGCAGGTCGGCGACCTCAACCAGGCGGCGCAGGTTTATGGCATGGTGCTGCAGCACCAGCCGGAAAATGCTCCGGCAATCGTCGGCATGGCCAAGGTGTTCCTCGCCGCCGGCGAGCCGGACCAGGCGCAGGCGGTGCTTGACACCATGCCGGAAGAGGGGCGCAAGGGCGACGATTACACCTCGACGCTGGCCGCGCTGAAGCTGCTCGGCGAGGCGGCGGAGCTCAGCGAAACCGATGAGCTCGCGGCGCAGCTCGAAAACAACCCCGACGATCACCAGGCGCGGTTCGACCTCGCGGTGAAATACAATGCCGAGGGCAAGCGGCTGGAAGCCGCCGAAGCGCTGGTGGCGCTGATGCGCCGCGACCGCACCTGGAACGAGGACGGGGCGCGCAAGAAGCTGCTCGAACTGTTCGAAGCCTGGGGCCCCAAGGACCCCGCCACGCTGAAGGGCCGCCGGCTGCTGTCGGCGCTGCTGTTCAGCTGAGCTAGTTGACCCAAGCCCGGAGCCGTGACGGCTCCGGCCTTTCTGGACTGCGCGAGGAGCCGGACCGGCTCCAGTTTTTGATTGTCGCGCGGTCGAACCGGAAAAGTCTTACAACTTTTCCTGACTGCGCTCCCGGAGGCGCCCGTGTTGAAGCGACCGAATTCTCCCACCGATTTGCCCGCCAGCGTGCCGTTGTTCCCGCTGACCGGCGCCCTGCTGCTGCCCTATGCCCGGCGGCCGCTCAATATCTTCGAGCCGCGCTATGTCGAAATGATCGACCATGCGCTGCGGGGCGACCGGCTGATCGGGCTGATCCAGCCGCGCGACACGTCCGAGGAAAGCCCGAAGGGCCGGGCGCCCCTGCAGCGCATCGGCACGGTGGGGCGGATCAGCCATTTCGAGGAAGTCGAGGAAGCCCGCTACTTCGTCATCCTCGAGGGGCTGTGTCGGTTCGAGCTTTTGAAGGAAATGCCGACCATGACGCCGTTCCGGCGCGGCATGATCGCGACGGACGCCTTCGCCTCGGATTTCGACCGCGAGTTCGGCGAGGAGGCAGTGGATCGGCCGCGCTTCCTCAAGATGATGCGCGATTATGCCGAGTTCGGCAATTTCGACCTCAACTGGGACGAGATCGAGAAGACCGGCACCGCCGACCTGGTGAATTTCTGCGCCATGGTCTCGCCCTATGGGGCGGCCGAAAAGCAGGCGCTGCTCGAGGCCGATACGCTCGAGACCCGCGCCGAGACGCTGATCGCCATGGCCGAGTTCGAGATGGCCAAGGGCGACGACCGGGCCTCGCCGCTCAATTGAGCGAGGGAACTCCAGCAGAGGCCGCGACCAATCTCCGCCATGTGGTGGATGTGAAGACGCTCGAAATGCTGGTCTGTCCGCTGACCAAGACCCGGCTGACGCTCTCGGCCGACGGCACCGAGCTGATCTCGGTGGCGGCGCACCTGGCCTTCCCGATCCGCGATGGCGTGCCGATGCTCAGCCTCGATGAGGCGCGGGAGATCGAGCAGGGCGACATGGGTCGCAACCTGCCGCGGCTGGGCTAGCGCGGTTCACTGGCGAACGGGATCAGCCGCGGTGTCATGCCCTGCAAAAAACTCGGTCGTGCCCACCCACCGGCTGTCATCCCAGCGAAAGCTGGGACCCATCTATCCACCTGCGCTGCGGCGAGTTGGGTCCCAGCTTTCGCTGGGATGACACCGAGTTTGGGCGCTGGCTGGTGGCAAATTCGCCGATGAGGCCCGCATCGGAGCAGTACGAGTCCATAACTTAGCGCATATGTGCTGTCGCAGGGATGACATCCAGCTTGGGGCTCGGCCAGGTGTGTCAACCAAGCCGTGAAATGCTCCAGTCGCGAACGACTTGATTCCCGGCCCTCCTTGCTTCATTACAGCCGGCACCGAAAGGGGTATTGCCATGGAAAAGTTCACGAGCCTGACGGGCGTCGCCGCGCCGCTGCCGATCATCAACATCGACACGGACATGATCATTCCCAAGCAGTACCTCAAGACCATCAAGCGCAC
>Ga0209902_100276_pt1 | contig 73430 bp, 85 predicted proteins | sample FECB27metaG_FD_188304 | JGI IMG/M metagenome (GOLD analysis project Ga0209902, IMG submission 188304) | Cyanobacterial communities from the Joint Genome Institute, California, USA - FECB-27 (SPAdes) (version 2) | ecosystem: Environmental > Aquatic > Thermal springs > Hot (42-90C) > Microbial mats... | reverse complement strand
ACCGCGATGGTGTAGCCGTTCTCGGCGATGTTGAGCGCCAGATTGGAGCCCATTACTGCGAGCCCGATCAGGCCGATATCGGCAGACGCCATCATTATCTCCATTGGGAGTCATTAGGATTTCTTTGCGCGGCTTTTTGGCACGGGCGACGCCCGAATGCCACCCCATCGGGGCCCTGACGCACCTCCGCTGTGCACGTTCCTCACCGTTGCGGTCGCCCGGTCTTACCAAGCCGCGCGTCATCCACTAGTCTCGCGCCGCCTGAGCCTGGGAGGGGCACTGACTTTGGACTCGATTTCTCTATTCAATCTGAGCGGCAAGCGCGCGCTGATCACCGGTTCGAGCCGTGGCATCGGCTTCGGCATTGCCGCGTCGCTGGCCGGCGCCGGCGCCGAGGTGATCCTCAATGGCCGCGACCCAGCCGCTCTTGGTGAAGCCGCCGCGCGTCTCGCCGATGACGGCGCGCTGAACGTCAAGGCTCTGGCCTTCGACGTCACCAGTGAAGACAGCGTCGAAGACGCCATCGCTCACGCCGAAACCGAGATCGGGCCGATCGACATCCTTGTCAACAATGCCGGCATGCAGCACCGCGCGCCGCTCGAGGAATGGCCGCTCGACAAATTCAGGCAGGTCATCGACACCAACCTGACCTCGGCCTTCATCGTTGGCCGGGCCGTGGCGCGCGGCATGATCGCCCGCAAATCCGGCAAGATCATCAACATCTGCTCGGTGATGAGCAACCTCGCCCGTCCCTCGATCGCCCCCTATGCGGCGAGCAAGGCGGCGATCGCCAACCTGACGCGCGGCATGGCCGTCGATTGGTCGAAGCACGGCCTCAACGTCAACGGCATCGCGCCCGGCTACATTCGCACCGAACTCAACGAGGCATTGCTGAAGAACCAGGAATTCAACTCCTGGGTCGAAAAGCGCACCCCGATGGGCCGCTGGGGCGACCCGGCAGAACTCGGCGGCGCCGCCGTCTTCCTCGCCTCCGACGCTTCCACCTTCGTCAACGGACACATCCTTTATGTCGACGGCGCCTTCACTGCCACCGTTTGAGAATGCCCGCATCATCATCGCCATGGGGGTGTCGTCGTCGGGCAAATCGGCGACCGGCGCTGCCATAGCGCGGCGGCTGCACGCCCCGTTCCTCGATGGCGACGGCTACCATCCGCCTGCCAACAAGGAGAAGATGCGCAACGGCATCCCGCTCACCGACGAGGATCGCTGGCCCTGGCTGGAGACGCTGGCCGGCGCCCTGCATGAAGCGGCCGAACAGAAGGGCGTCGCGGTCGGCGCCTGCTCGTCGCTGAAGCGCGCCTACCGCGATTTCCTCACCGAGAAGGCGGGCGAGCCGATCCTTTTCGTGTTTCTCGATGGCGACATCGACACCATCCGCAAGCGCATTGAAGCCCGCAACCACGAGTTCATGAGCCCAAAGCTGCTCGACAGCCAGTTCGCGACGCTCGAACGGCCGGAACCCGACGAGAACGTACTCGCCGTCTCGATCGAAGACCCGATCGAAACCGTAGCCAGCAAGGTGGTGAAGCAACTCGGCCACCTCAAGGTGTTCAAGCGGGGCCAGTAGCTGAAGAATTGCCGCCATGCTTGCATTCTTCGGCAATGGCTAAAGGCAGCCTTCACTGCCGTTGCGCTAGGCTCGTCCGCGCAGACTGGTTTGTGGGGCGGTTATGTCGGGACGCGATCTGGTGCGCGATGTCCGGAGCACGGCGAAGCCTCCTGCCGTCGTCGGGCAAAAGTTCGGCATGTTCGATCTGGCGGCGACCGCACTGGCGATCGTTGCCGTCGGCAGCCTGGCCTATTTTGGCTATTTCGCCTGGCTGGCGCCGCGCGCACCTCAGCCGGCGCCGCCCGCCCAACTGGTCGCCACAACCGACCCGGCGCTGACCTGGACCGACGAAGACACCGCGCGCTGCAGCGCCACGGCGCGAGCCAGCAGCGATGACGAATTGCCTGCCGAAGCCATGCTTGCCAATCCCGCCGTAACCGAAGGCTTCGGCCGCATGGCGACGCTGGTCGCGTGCCGCATCGCCACCAAGAGCGCCCGCTTCTGCGACCCCAGGCAAAAGGCGGCTCTGGTCGCGATGATCAACGACTACCTGGCGCGCGTCGACATGATCCGCCTCGGCATGGGTGTGCAGGGGGCCCCGATGGCCGTATTCGGCGAGATGTTCGGTGGCGAGATTCAGACGGGGTCCGGCATCTACCAGATGGAGAAGGACAGCACCTTCGCGTTCATGCAGGTCTACCACGCACGGATCGCTGCCGCCCTGCAGCAACTGGCACGCGACGGTATTGCTTCGCCCACGGATTTCGCGACCTTCATGGGGACTGGCGTGCCCGAGACGATCACCGCAATGTTCGATGGCGTCGGGCCGGAACGCCAGGCCTGTACCGCCTAGAAGCCGAACGAGAACTGTCCGGTCGGCGAAGCGGCCTTTTCCAGCGCCAGCATTTCCATCTTGGCCCTGACGCCGCCCGGTGAAGAGAAACCACCGGTACGGCCATCGGCCGCCAACACCCGGTGACATGGAACGATCAGCGGGATCGGGTTTGCGCCCATCGCAGCGCCTACCGCCCGCGACAGCGCCACATCGCCGAGCCAGCGGGCGATGGCACCATAGGTGGTGGTCTCGCCCCAAGCGAGTTCGCGGATGTGCTCGTAGATGCGCCGGTTGACCTCCGGTACCCGCGACAGGTCGAGTGCGACATCGGCGAAATTGTCGTTCGCGCCTTCGGCATAGGCAAGGATCCGGGCCACGATCTCCGGCCGCCCATCGGTATCCTCGATGCCATCGGCCTTCTCGAGCCGCTCCCGCATCTCCTCGGCGGTATCGCCGGGCAGCAGCACGCGTGAAATCCCGGCGCCGGTCCAGCCGATCGCCATGGGTCCCAGTGCGGTGTCGAGCATGCGGTAGTGCATGACCCAGAATGTAGTAGCGGAAGGCGTCGGAATGAACCCGAAAACTACGAAATTCGGACTGCCGTGAGCCACTCGCGCAACTCGCGCCTCAGAAAGCCACGCAGCGTCCCCTCGCGCGAAAAACCCCACCACAACACGGCGCCCTGCCACTGGCTGGCCATCAGCCGGCCGAGCAGCTCCTGCCGCGCCGGATCATCGCTGAGCCGCCGGCCCAGCGCGTGGGTCATCGCCTCGTTCCACTTCACGCCGCGCGCCCGCAACGCCGGATCGCGAAAATCCTCGCGCAGCAGCAGCAGGCCCTGCCCCGCCTCGTCGCCCGCACCGTAGCCGGCCGATAGCCGGACCAGCAGCGCAATCGCCCCTTCCGGATCGACGGGATGGCTGGCGTCGGCGCCGGCAACATTGAGATCGAGCTGATCCCACATCCACAGCAGCGCCGCGCGCAGCAGCGCCTCGCGGTTGCCATAACGCTGCACCAGTGTCGCGGGCGACAGACCGGTGGCTGCCGATGCCGAGGCGAAAGTCAGCCCGGCCGGCCCCTCGCGCGACACCAGCGCAGCTACGGCCTCGACGACATCCTCATCTGAAATCTTGCGGGGTCTGGACATGGCTTCCAATATAAACGAATGTTCGTTTATAAACGCCTTACACCAGCACCGACAAGGAGAAACGCCATGGCCCGCATCGTCGGCTACATCGCCTCGAGCCTCGATGGCTTCATCGCCGACCCCCAGGAGTCGCTCGCCTGGCTAACCCAGCGCACCGATATGCAGCTGGGCGAGTTCGACTACAACCTGTTCATCAAGCGCATCCGCACCGTGGTGATGGGGCGCGGCACCTATGACTGGTTGGTGCGCGAGAACATCCCGTGGCCATACGGCGAGCAGCGCGTCATCGTCGTCACGTCGCGCCCCCTGCCCGCGCCGATCGGTCGGCTGGAAACCCGCACCGACATCGACGCGCTGGTCACGGAACTGCGCGCCCTCGACGATGGAGACGTCTGGATGCTCGGCGGTGGCCAACTGCAGATGGCATTCATGGAGCGCGACGCCCTCGACGAGATCGAGATTTACGTCATCTCGCAACTACTCGGCGGCGGCTTCCCGTTGTTCCCGGCCACCGGCTTCGAAAAGCGCCTCAGGTTGCTGTCGTCCAACACCCTGGGCGCCGGCTGCGTGCGGCTGCACTACAGCTTCGAATAGCCAACTAAGCCGTCCTACAGGCGACGTCATCTCGACTGTATCTGGGTTGGGCGTGGCTCTGCCCCCACCGGCGTCATCCCCGCCTTCGCGGGAATGACGTCCGTGTGCTTTGGGGCGGCGTTACCCCGGGAAACCAACGCCTCTAGATGGGCTGGCTCTCCAGCACGATCTCCCATTTGTCGCCGAGTGCGATCTGGATCTCGGATGCGAGGAACGGCAGCAGCGCGTTGAACTCGCTGCGATCGCGCTCGGAGATTCGCCAGGTCGGATCGTTCGGGTTGTCCCAGTTGACCTGCCGGTCGTAGAGCTCGTTGAGCCGCGTCAAACGGCGGATGATATCGCTGGAAAACCCCCAGAAGCCGATCTCGGTGGCGTGGCCGTCAACGAACAACGGCGCCAGCCCATGGCTGACCATGCCGAAATCGACGAGGAACACCACCTGCTTCACTGTGGATCGGGTCTCAGTTTGACGAGGTTCCCACGCCGCTTCCGGCGTCTCGTCCGTCCAAGCGACGGATACTGTCTTGCTCGAGGTCATAGGACCTCCACCATGTGCCAGAAATAGGGCGGCACCGCCCCCGATCGGAGGCGAGGCCTCCGCGTTAGTTCAAGATAGCTCACTGTCTATCGCCCCTCAGTTCCGTCCGCAGGGGCAAGGTTAGCCAGTTCGTCCCGTGTGAGCAATTTATGCCCAAGTGAGTATCCACCTGCTTGTGCAAAAGCTCAGGCCAGCCAAACTCCAACTAGTGCAATGACCGCTGGAATTGTCTGTACAAACAAGATCTTGCGGCCGACGGTGACGGCCCCGAACACACCTGCGACGGCAACGCAGAGCAGGAAGAAGATCTTGATCGGATCGCCGGCCTCGCCCAGCCAGATGCCCCAGATCAACCCTGCGGCAAGAAACCCGTTGTAGAGTCCCTGGTTGGCCGCCAGTGTCTTGGATTCGGCGGCGAAGGCCGGCGTGGTACCGAACGCCTTCATGCCCTGCGGCTTGTCCCACAGGACCATCTCGAGGATGAGGATGTAGATGTGGATGAGGGCGACGACGCCCGTCAGAATGCTGCCGATCATGCCCGCGACTCCGTGCTGGATAGACGGAGCGTAATGCAAAAGGCCGCCCGGTGGGCGGCCTTCGCAGAGTATAGCCGGCAGATCAGTGCTTGAGCGCGTCGCGCGCTGCTTCCTTCACTTTGCCGGCGGCCTTCTGGACCGTACCTTCCACCTTGTCGGCGGCGCCGTCGGCCTGCAGCTTGCGATCGCCGGTGGCCTTGCCGATGGCTTCCTTGACGTTGCCACGCGCCTGCTTGGCCGTGCCCTTGATCTCGTCCTTGTGCATTTTCGGTTTCCCTGGGTTGGCGTTCGGGACGGATAATGCGGTGGCCGAAACAAACGTTCCGGCCGCCGGACGAATTAATCCGGCGGCCAGAATTCTACCCCTGTCGATTGGCATAGACCTTCATCGAACCCGACAGGTACTCGGCAAAGCCCGGCTCGATCGTCTCGTAGCGGGCGATGAAATCCGGATGGGACAAATAGAGGTCGGCGAGCCCGGCATAGGCCTCGGGCGGGCAAGGCTTGCCCCACATCTCCGACACCCAGGCCCGATGCCGGTCGAGCAGCGGATCGAGGCTGGGCGAGCCCATCGGCACGCCGCGGCGCAAGCCTTCCGCCAGCCCCTGCTCCATGTCGTGCAGTTCCTGGTTGAGGGCGAGCTTTTCGCCTTCCGGCAGGCGCTCATACTTGCGTCGGCTGAGCCCGATGCGCTCCGGCATATCGCCGCCAAACTGCTCCACCAGCCAGGCCTCATACTCGGCCTGCTTGTCGGGCGAGATGCCCTTGTACAAATCCGCGTTCTTCATCACGCGATCTCCTTCCAGACTGGCGATCGTGCGGTCGATCGTCCTGACGAGCTGGGCATAGCGCTTCGCCTCCTCGCTCAGCCGTTCGCGCTGCTGTCGCAGCGCTGCCAGCCGGTCGAAACCCGGCGCATCGAGAATGGCGCCGATTTCTCCCAACGGGATGCCGAGCTCTCGATGCAGAAGGATCTGCTGCAACCGCAGTAGCTCATGCTGTCGGTAGTGGCGATAGCCGTTCTGCCCGGTGAACGCGGGTTTCAGAAGGCCGATCTGGTCGTAGTGGTGCAGCGTCCGGACCGATACCCCGGAAAGCTTTGCAACCTCTCTAACCGTAAGTGTTTTCATCACACGCGTTCTCCGCGGGATAGGGGATAGTCCCTGACGTTACGTGAGGGTCAATATCGATTTGCGCAGAAGCTGCGACGGCGGGTTTTACGCCGCATCAACCAGGCCCCCCGCTATCGCCACAAAATGTGGAAACTCGGTATTTCGTCCGCCGTTCCTCACCCACAGAGTACGCACCCTGCGAGGTGAAATGGCCCAACGGATCGACATTCAAGACCTGCTCATCTGGGCCTTCCGCCAGCAACTGGTGGAGACGGCGACTGGCGCCGATGCAGACGCGCTGACGGTCTATTGGGCGGTGCTCGCCCTGCCCGTGCCGCATGCCACGGTGATCCGCCGCTTCGCCCGCGAGGCCCGCCGCCCGGACTGGCATGCCGCCCACACCCGCTGCGTGTCGCTCGACGGGGTTCGCCGCTCACGCCGCCTCTATACCGAATGGGTCCGTGCCCTGGTGGTGCTGCAGCGGACCCTCGAGGGCTCACTCGGCCGCTTCACGGTTACCGGCCCCAACCTCGACGATCAGCCCTGGCTACGCGAGCGCCTCAGGGCTTAGCGGCACTGCTGCGCCAACCGAGTCAGCGCCGTGGACGAACCGGCAAGCCCGAAACTGTGGATCGGATAGCGGCCGTCGGCATCGACCACACTCAGCCCCGCCCCCGATTTCAGCAGCGACACCAACGGCCCATTCGTCGGCATGCTCCCGGCGAACATGCCGTCCATCGCCTCGTAGCGCATCGACAACCGCTGCGTCGAAACGCCAACGGTGAAGTCCACGTCATTGACTTCGTCCTCGTCCGGCGAGCGCTCTGCCCCTGCGGCGAGGTCGTAGCGGATGAACACCTCGCCGCCCGAGCAGGTCATGAACAGATAGGTATCCGGCCGGTCCGTGGCGCAGGCAGCCACGGTGAACACCAGCCCGCCTTCGTCTTCCTGTGCTCCTGCCGTCCAGGTTTCGCAGGCCGCTTCAGCCAGCGCCGGCACGGCGCCAAGCGACAGCAGGAGAGCGGCGATGGCGACGCGGATCATGGCGCCTCACCGAGGTAGCTGACCTCGATCCGCTGGAACAGCGGCCCTTCCTTCATGGTGCCGAGCCATTTGTTGAACGCGGCGACATCCTCGAAGCCGGCCTTCCTGGCATCCGCCTCGGTGACGGCCGATGGCGACATGTCGTCGATCCGGCCGATCTGCAGCAGCCCCACCTTGGTCTTCAGCGTCCCGCCCGGCTTCACCGTCGGCCGGGTCCAGCGCCGGAACTGCAGCGTAACCTCGCCGCGCCTGATCGCCTCCAGCACTTCGAGCTTCAGCAGCATCCGTCATTCCTCCAGGCGGCTTGTGGCAATCGAATCCACACCGCAATTACCGCCGGAGTCTTATGCCTTCAAGCAAGCACGGCTGACAGACGGCAATTCCCGGTGCATCCCGCATCTTGGCGGTGATGCGCCGCAAAGCCGTTGCGATCAGCTCATCCACGGATACCGGACATGAGGGGGACGTCGCGCGCTTTCTCTTGGCGACACGTCTGTCGCCCCCCTGCCTCGGCGGTTGTTCGCAGGCGGTGACTGCGATGTCAGAGTTGAAACGGTTCCACGATGCACCGGCAGATGTGCACCAGCTGCTGATATCGCGATCGTCCCGCTTCCGTATGCAAGAAATAGCAGCTACGGTCGCCGTGGGACATGGCCATTCAACTCAATCGGATTTCCTGTTGTGACAACTGACCTATCACATCCCCGAGAAACATCTTCGTCCCAAAAGACCGGAACTATTCCTCGACTGCTGATTGTTCCGCCACGCCACAGCTCGCCGCTGGTCGACGCACAAGATCACAAGATCGCACTGTCACTCGTTACTGATGTTACGCTCAGCCTGTGCAGAAGCAGCCTCTATGAGGTCATCGCGCCGCACTCGGCTATGAAGCTGACGAGCAGCCCAATCTGGGACGAGATGCTCCCCGCCGATTACGTGGTCCTGACTGACGTCGTTCTCTGCCAGAAGGGGCTGCCGGTTGCTCTGATGAGCATCGACGTGATCGCGACGGCACTGGGTCAGCGCATCTACCGCAGTGAAGTCGAGTTGCGTTCCGGTGCGCTGCAGAGCATCCATGACAGCTTCTGCGCAGTGCTCGCCGACAAAATCTGCGGTGAGATCGGCGCCCACGAGTTACGGAAGTACCGACGCACCGGTGCTGCTTCGGCCTATGTGCACTATCTGATCGCCATGCAAAGACGGGATCGCAACGACCTTCCGTCATTGCTGCGCGCGCAGAAGTCGTTGGTCCGCTCAACCCAGTTGTCGCCGGACTTTGTGCCTGCCCTTGCCCAACTGGCGCGGACCAAGACGCTCGAGTGGCTGGAACGCGGCAGCGAGGACCGCACTCTGCTGCACGATGCCCGGCACCTGGCCCTGCGCGCCCACAGCTATGAACCGAACGACAGCGCTGCTCTGCGCGAGATCGGGCACGCCGCGCTCTATCTACACGATCTGCCCAGCGCCTATGCGCATTTCGACGCGGCCCTGGAGCTTGCCCCGAACCATGCGGATCTGCTGGTCGACCAGGCCGACGTGCTCACCCATCTGTCCCGGCACGATGCGGCCGAAGCGAAAATCTCGCGAGCTCTCTCGCTCAATCCGCTCGCGCCGGACGACTACTACTGGATCGGCGGAGCAGTCAGCTTCTTCCGGGGCGAGTATCGCCAGGCCCTTGCACGGCTGTCAGCCATGGAATCCCCGGGGCTCGCGCTGCGGCTGATGGCAGCCTGCGCCGCCATGCTGAACGACAAAGAGGCGGCGACCGCATACCGAGACCAGGCTTTGGCTCGTGATCCCCAGTTCACCGTTGGAAAGTGGCAGAGCCTCTACCCTGCCCCCAAACCGGACGACACGGCGCATTATCTCAACGCGCTGCTTTTGGCCGGCTTCCCTCGCGGCGCCTAAACACTATCTTAACCTGAGTGTGGGTCTCCTCTGTTGTTCACAGGAGGATCCCAATTGAACACCAAATCCGCTTCGAAACTCGCCGCCGCAGTCTCCCCCACGTCCCAGGTCGCCAAGGCACTGCCGGCCCTGCCCCGGATTCCCAGCCGCAAATTCTTCCGGCAGTAGTCGGTGGGCGGCGCCGCCTCGACGCCGCCGAGCTGGTTTGAGTATGGCGAACGCAAGACGCCGGCCGCACTGACTGTTGAGCAGTTGCGGCCGCATCTTGCGTCGCTTGGCATTACCCGACTAGCACGACAAACCGGCCTCGATCGCATTGGCATACCCTGCTTCTCAGCCATCCGGCCCGCTGGACTGACCCTGAGCGTCAGCCAGGGAAAGGGGCGTGACGATGCCGGCGCCATGGCATCGGCGCTGATGGAGGCTGCCGAGTTCTCGGTTGCCGAGCGATCGGAAGCCCCCTCGCGGCTTGCCACTGCCGAGGCACTTCGACTTGCCGGCGAGACCTACTGCGATGTGGCTCGCCTCCTGCCGCTCGACCGCCCTCTGTCCATCGCCACGCCGATCCGCTGGCTCAAAGGCAGCCGCTGGCCGCACAACGAGACCGTGTGGATCCCGCGAGATGCGCTGACCATCGGCGAGGATGCCGCAGACCTGCCCGACGTCGCCAGGAGCACCAACGGGCTCGCCTCGGGCAACACCACCGAGGAAGCCTTGTTTCACGCTATCTGCGAGTTGCTGGAGCGAGACGCGACTTCCTTGTGGTCACTCCTGCCCGATGCCGAACGGCTCGCGACGGAGTTTGCCATCGAGGCGGTGGACGATGCCGTTATCGGGGCATTTGGCAAGCAGATCCGGGATGCCGAGCTCGAACTCCGGCTGTTCGACCAGACCACCGACCTCGGCGTGCCGTGCGTCATGGCGGTGATCAGCGAGCGTAGCTCGGACAGTGCCAGATTGTTCGATATTGCCGCCGGGTACGGCTGCCACCCCACCGGAACCCGTGCCATCGGTCGGGCCATCACCGAGGCGGCACAGACGAGGATCACCAACATCGCGGGCGGGCGCGACGACTTTCTGCCGACCGAGTATTTTGAGCAGGCGGACGAGTCGATCGCGTTTCTCGACGAGCAGCATGCGGCTCAGGCGCAGCCTCCCACCTGGCTTCAGCCTGACACACCGTTGCCTCAGATGCTCGATCGGTTGGCGGAGCGCATCGGGGCGACCGCCGAGATCGTCTGGAGCGAGTTGGGCGGCGCCCCTTACGGCATCTCGGTGGTGCGGGCGCTCTCCGCAGTGCTCGAGGACAGGGAGACCAACGTCAATTGGTTGCCGGGCCCGCGGGCACTCCGGGTGCTGGCGCCATGAGAGTGCTTTTCGTTGGCCCATCGCTCTACGGCGAAGCCCCGGACCTGGCCGGCATCACTGTCCGGCCTCCGGCGCGGCAGGGTGACATCGCGCAGGCTGTACTCGACGGCGCTGGTGCCATCGGTCTGGTCGATGGGTTCTTTGATGCCGTAGCCGCGCCATGGCACAAGGAAATCCTCTTCGCGCTCGCCCGTGGCGTCACCATGCTTGGATCATCCTCGATGGGAGCGCTGCGTGCCGCGGAATGCGCCGCGTTCGGCATGCTTCCCATCGGAGCGATCGCCCACGACTATTGCAGCGGCGCAATCGACGACGATGCCGCCGTGGCGATTTCCCACGGCCCCGAAGAGCTCGGCTATCCTCCGCTGACCGAGCCGCTGGTGAACGTCAAGCCGACGCTCGATCGTCTGCGCGACCTCAAGCTCATCTCGGAGGCGGAACAGCGGCGCCTCTGGGACGGAGCGTGCCGGCTCCACTTCAAGGATCGCTCGATTGAAGCCCTGGTCCCTCGGACGGAGCGTGGCGAGATCCTCGCCGCCTATCGCCGGCACCGGGTCAACCGCAAGGCGGACGATGCGCTGCTGTTGATCTCGGCACTGCGGAACTGTGCGGCAGAGGCCAGCCCGCATGCCGCAGAACCCCAGCATCCCTCGTTCTTCTCGAGGCACATTCTCCCCGCCATGCTCGAGTAGGCAGTCTCGCCCGACGCTCTGCCGCATCGGTCACGCGATAGCCGGAGAGTGTCCGGCTGTCGCACCGGTTCTGCCCAGGTGGTGCTCAGCGCCGTGGGCACTCGTCGACGAAGCGACGGCCATGCCGGTCCTCGAACACGCATTTGGTGGGTTCGGAGCTCGACCGTCCCAACAGGGTCCCGGCAATCGCCCCGGTCACCGTTCCGACCGTGGCGCCGACAACGGCTCCACCAACCGTCCCGGTCGTGGCGCCACCTATGATGCCGCCGGCCGCGGCGCCGAAGCCCGCGGCTCGTTCAGTGGTGCTGCATCCCGACACCCCTACCAGCAACGCCAGGACAACCGCTGCACCGAGTATCCGTTTCATATCCGTCTTGCTCCTTTCGTGAGCGTCGCTCGGTCGACAGTGAGACGTCACTGCAGCACTCGAACCGAGGAAATGTTGCGCTGCAGCCGCCTGGGCACGCTGGCTTGATCGGCGCCGATCGTGGTGCAGTCTCGCAGCCCGGCCTGCGTGCACAACTGCACGAAGGCGCGTCCCCGGACGCGCACCGAGGCAATGGCATTGTTCCAGGCGCCCAGCGTGAGCATCGACTCGTCCGCCTCGAGGCAGAAGCTCCGGCCGCGGAAGTTCGGCGCATCGAAGAAGCAGGCCTCCCGCACCGGGCGGACGATGAAGCTCGGCGTGCCGAGCCGCTCGAGATGCGCTTCCGAAACCCAGCCGCTGGGGCCGTCATGGTTGATCCAGCACCAACCGTCGTCGCACACGTTGATCCGTACCAGGTCGCCTCGCGGCAGCACGTCGACGACCGGGTAGCGGGTCCCGGGTCCGTTGCGGACATTGAGATTGGAGGTGGTGATCGCGCGGCTGCCACCGCCGTGCGGCAAATCCGGCACCAGCACGCGACCTTGCTGCGCCAGCGCAGGCACCACCAACCCCGCGAGAGCCATGGCCAACAGAACGATCGGAATTCGAGTAAACTTCACGATCCAACATTCCCCTTTGGAGCGATTGCCCCGGTAGCACCGGAACGGCGCGATGCGTGGTGGCAAGGATGCTGCCCGAGATCGCCCCTGGTCTCGGTGGATCGCGAACACGATCGGAACCTAACCCGCAGCAGCTGGCGCGAGGAATGGTACTGCGTCCCAGTGCCGTGCAGGCAATCCCAGGTGGGCTCCGAGGCCCCGCCGGCTCACGCCGAGAGGTGCCCTGTCTCTGGCTGAGAAAGGGCACCCGGCAGCGGCCGCTAGTTGGCCGCGAGCGTATTCTTGTAGACCTTGCCGCCCTTCATGATCACCACGAAGTTCGCGGGATTGGCCACGAGGTTGATGTTGGCGATCGGATCGCCCTCGACGAGCAAGAGGTCGGCCAGCGCCCCTTCCTCGACCACACCGAGCTTACCCGGATAGGGGTTGCGCAGACCCGTCAACTGCAGCAGTTCGCCGTTGCTGCCGGTGGCCATCGCAAGGGCTTCGGCCGGCGTATACCAGCGCGTCAGCAGCGTGATCATATGTCCCTGCAACCGCGCCATGGCAGGCGAGAACAGGATGTCGGTGCCGAAGGCGGTCTTGATGCCGTACTTCTTGGCCCAGCCATAGATCCGATCGGTCCCGGTAATCACCTGCCGCAGCCGCGCACGACTGTCTTCGGGAAGCGTGATGCCCTCCTCGAAGCTCTCGTCGAACGGCTGGGTCGAAAGCCAGATGCCCTTTTCGGCCATCGCCTTGGCGTCGGCCTCGTCCATCAGGTGGCCGTGCTCGATCACTTTCACCCCGACCGACAGCGCGCGCTCGATCGCTTCAGGCGTGTAGGCATGCACGGCGACATAGGTGCCCCAGTTGCTTGCCGCCTCCACTGCAGCCGTCAGTTCGCTGGCGGTGAAGGTTGAAGCATCGAGCGGACTGAACGGGGACGCGACACCGCCGCCCGCCGTCAGCTTGATCTGCGACGCGCCGAGCATCAGCTGCTCGCGCGCCCGCATGCGCACCTCGTCCGGGCTGTCGGCGATCATCGCCATGCCCAGTTCTTCCATGCGGCTGAGTTCGCCCGGCCGCCGCGGCAGCTCGTGCAGGTGCCGGAAATCGCCGTGGCCGCTGGTCACGCTGATGATGGCGCCCGAGGGATAGATCCGCGGCCCATCGACAATCCCCTCATCGATCGCCCGCTTCAGCGAGAACACGTAACCGCCCATATCGCGTACAGTCGTGAATCCACGCATCAGGGTGGCCTTGGCCTCGTCCGCCGCCAGCAGCGTCGAATAGCCGGAATCGTTGTTCAGGCCCTCTTCCGGGGTCGAGCGGATCAGCATGGCGTGCCAATGCGCATCGATCAGTCCAGGCATCAGGGTGCGGCCGGCGCCGTCGATGATGCTGGCTCCATCCGCTGCGATCGGATCGGCAGAGATGGCGGCGATCTTGCCGTCCTCGACCAGCACATTGGTCGGCTCGGTCAGTGCATCACTCTTGCCGTCGAAAACTCTTACATTCTCAAAAAGCACGGCGTCCTGAGCGAAGGCGCCCCCGATGCCAAGTAGGAGGGCGGCCAGCAGGCTTGCCCCTGCCAGTGGACCTCGCCGCCCAGCGCCGGCCCGACACGGCTTCCGACCGGTCAGGCTCGGGAGGATATTTGACGCTTTCTGCACTTGCATCTCCATCGTATTGGTTCGGCACTTCGAAATCCGGATGGGGCGCCCCATCCGGCCGACCGTCAGTTCCGGGTGGCGGTGAAGGTGCGGCGAGTTTCGCCGCGCACTGTCGGATGATACGTGCAACGCAGGGTGCGGATGCGCGGCGACTGCCCGACGATCACCCGACCAATGGCCCCCAGCATGCCGCCATAGTTTCTGCAGTCCATCGACGCATGCTCCCAGGCACGCCCGCGATTGCAGGATGCCCGCTGCAAGTCGACGACGATGTCACGCCCGGAGGTGTGCCAGGTCAGGCGGCCATCGCAGGTGATGCCGCCACCCCGCACCTGATAGGTTCCACGCCGTTCCAGACAGAATGTCAGCCGGTACGGGCCGAACAGATTCTGGTTGGCGCGGAAGCACCCGTTCACCGGCACGCCGACCGGATGGTCAGGTACCATCACCAGCGGAGTGACATCCTGCGCAAGCACGGCCGGCGATTGCAGCGTCGCCAGGATCAGCAGGCCGCTGAGCAGTGACTTCATGAAACGGTACATTCTCGTTCTCCTCTTCGGATTGAATCCGTTCGCCACCGGGGCAGCCCCGGCGGTCGTCCGCTCAGTTGCGCACCAGCGACTGGACGGTGCCGTTCTGGTCGATGACGCACAGCGCCTGCCCGACCGGCAGTTTGACATCGACTTCAAACGTTCCCGCCGCGCCCGGGCGCGACCCCGTCGGCAGCACGCCATCGGCGGGAAAGCCGAGGCGGCTGGCGGCCTCGCTGGCGCAAAGCAGCTGCAGATCGGCTGGCGCCGTCAGGGCGCTCGAGCGGATGGTCGCGGCGGGGGGCGCGGTCGAAGCGCAGGCCGCCACGCCGACGAGCAGCGCCGATATGCCGAGGATCCGGATCGGAAACACCGATGACATGCTGATCTCCTAGACGCCGCGATAAAGCGCTGCACCGGACATGAGGACGACAACCTTGGCGCCGACGGCGACGCGGGAGTAGAGATCGGTCACGTCGTCATTGTTGAGCCGGATGCAGCCCGATGAAATGTTGAGCCCGATCGACCACGGCTCCGCTGTGCCGTGGATGCGGTAAATCGTGTCCTTGCCGCCCTCGTAGAGGTACATGGCGCGGGCCCCCAGCGGATTGTCCGGGCCGCCGGGCATCCCGCTTGCCCACTGCGCCGCCTTGGGGTCGCGGGCAATCATCTCGGCGGGCGGTGTCCAGGTTGGCCATTCGACCATCCGGCCGACGCTGACGATCCCGGCCCAGCCGAACCCGTCGCGTCCGACGCCGATGCCGTAACGGATCGCCTGAAACTCCGGCTGCACCAGATAGAGAAAATGCCGATCCCCATCGATGATGATGGTCCCGGGCTTCTCGGCCGTCCGAAACAGGACCTTCTGGCGCTTGAACTCTTCCGGTACCGATCCGTAGGCCGCGTAATACTGCTGGGCGCGACGCGGATCATAATCGATCCATTTCTTGCGCTTGGCGTCGTAGATCTGCGAGTAGAACGCCTGCCCCGCGGCCGGACCAAATCCGACCAGGCCCGCTGCCAGACTTGCGACGCCGAGCGCGAGCAGCCGTCGTCGAGTGGTGCGGATGCTCATTCGAACCACCCGTCAACGCGCGCGCGATTGCCTGCCAGCCACTCGCCCGCCGCGATCTCAGGCGACTTACGCTCGACCTGCAGGGCGTAGCTCATTCCCGCGATGTCGTCGGGCTCGAACTGGATCCGCCCCAGGATGTCGGCCACCGCCGGTTGCTCCTCAATCAGTCGCGTCGCGAAGGCGATCGACAAAGAGGACACATCCCAGGCCGTCTCGGCACGCGAGTGCTCGAGCCATTTCGGGTCGTTCGCCGGCGCGACGATGTTCCATCGCGCCGGGTCGAACGGCGGCTCGGCCAGCATGACCACGTCGTGCAGCACGAACACGTGGTGGGGCGAGTAACAGTAGAACACCATCGGCCGCGACGTCGCGACGCTCGCATCGACAGACGCCATGGCAACGTCTTCCGGGATTTCGAGCAACTGCATCGTCTTGTCGTAGCCAATGCTCCTGGCCCTGACCTGTTCGACCTGGGTCGAGAACCACGAGCTATCGCCGATCCACAGTTCGCCCCGGCCGTCATCGTCGGTATCGAATGCCGCGGCGATATCAGTCTTGCCCAGGTCCGCGACCGACTTGATGCCGGTCTGCTCGACGGCCGCACGGGTGGCGCAGATGCCTTGCTTGCCGACGACCGAATGTGCGCTGACCGTCACGGCCGCCCCTGCCCGGCCAAGTGCAGCATCAAGATTGGGTGACCACAGTTCCGGATAGACGTCGATGTCGCCTTGAACGATCGAGGTCAGCAGACCGACCGAGCCGCGCTCGACATAGACCGGGACGACCCCGGCCCGCTGCTCCAGCAATTGGCCGATGACATGCGCACTGACCTGGGCGGATGGCCAGGCCGTCACGCCGACCACCACGTCTTCAGCGGCGGCCCCTTGGGTCCAGCACGCGGCAAGCGCCGCCAGCAAGGCGAGGCGCCATACGCCGCCAGCCGGCTGGCGTAGGCGCCCTGCCCCCAACCGATCCTGTTGGTCCGTGCTGATCATGGCAACTCCGCCCGGCAACGGCGGCTCGTCGGAATGCACACTGACAACTGGCTATCCGTCCAACTCTCGCGACACCTAGATGCGGCGGCGCGCCACCGCGATCGTGTCCGCAAAGGGTGGAAGCATGGCGCCGCATCGCCCACCGAACGCTACTGTCCAAGGCGCGCGGAAGAGAATGGCACCCCGTCCCAATTGTGTGCTCCCGGTCCAAGGCACGCGGGCAACGAGCGGCAGGTGACAGCGACCGCCGCGGCGCGGCATTGGCGGATTCGGATCTGTCGAAAGAGGCAACAGCGCCCCGACGATGGCGGCCTCGGCAACGGAGCTTGTTGGCTACGCCTCAGGCGAGCGCAGCAAACATCTCGCCGAGGCTGGATATGGCGCCGAGCGATGGCTTGTGCGAGCGCGGCGTCGGAACCCGTTCCGAGCGTGCCTCCGTCGGGCTGTAGCCAAACTGGTGCTTGAAGGCGCGGCTGAACTCGGAGGGGTCGTCAAACCCCCGTTCGCGGGCGATGGCGTAAACCGGCCGCGTATCGCTTGGCGCCGAAAGCGCCCGGTGTGCATCAAGCAAGCGAACCGAGCGAATGTACCGGGCCACCCCACCCAAGGGCTCGAACAGGCGGTAGAGCGAACTGCGTGACATCCCGAGATAGCGGCAGAGTTCCTTCGTATCGAGGTTCGGCTGCAGCAGGTTGTCACGGATGAACTGCTTTGCCCGTTCCATCTGCGTCGCCTGGATGGCCGGCATGGCCTGCTCCAGCGTATCCCGGCTGGGAACGGCACAGGCGATCACCATGTTGCGGGTGGCGTCGACCAGCAAAGGCAGCTGGTCCAGGTCCAGCAGCGGCAATTGTCGATGCAGCGAGCGCAGATAGTCGACCAGCAACCTGCCGGGAGCGGCGGGAAGGTTGGTCCCATGCAGTCGATCGAGTTCGGCGGCGTGCGGACTGCACAGGTCGCGCGGAACAACGAGAAACAGGGCATCGACATCGCTGTTGGAGCCGCGGTCGACACGGTGCAGCGCGCGTACCTGGCAAGCACCGGCTCCCGCCTGAGCAATCGCTGCATCAGCAGCGATAGTGCCGCTCGACGGGGCGAACAAGGTCCAATGATCGAACCCGTCGGCCCGAAGCAGACGGTCGTCGCGTGTGAAGACAGTAGCCTGCGCCGTCGCACGCGCCAGCACCAGGGCCCCCAGATTCCAGGCCGTGATCCGGCCCAGGAAGCCTAGTTCTCGCGAGCGCTGGGGCTCAATCGCAACGAATGGCACAATTGATTGCCAGGCCTCCGCCTGGAGTTCCGGAGCAACATCCGCCGTCGTGAAGGCGTGCCGCGGGACATGCGCTGTCAGATCCGTGATCGCATGGTTCATTGCTGCACTCTCGCCGCCCAAGTAGTATTCAGCAATTTCGAAGATGCACGAGCGCTGGCCTCACGGCAAGTGCGGCAAGACTTTCTGACCTTGCCCCGTCCTTTCAAATGTACGCTTTCGTACTTTCGCATTCGACCCGCGGAATGTCTTGACCGTCTACTGCGCAGTCTCGTGATTTTAGCAATAGCGAGAACTACGGCTGCCCGGATGTGCATGGAATCCCGCCTGTTGTCGTCCGATCCCATTCTTGCGATGCTGTCAGGAGGCCGATTTGCGTCGCCGGTCGGGGACGTAGCACCAAAGGACCTTGCGCATCCTGCGGCTCGATGCCGATCCGCGCTACGCAAGCCACGAGAGGGTCTCCGGCTGAGGCGGCGATCATCACCGCGCCGCTCGACCCCTAGGGCTGCCGGATTCCTCGCGACATCCTGTCCCGATGGGGACCGGGACGGCCTGGAAGGCCTTCCCCGTCAGCTGTGTGTCTCCACGAGCGACGAGCCGCTATCCCCCAGCCGCCGCAGTTCGCCTTCGCGCCGATCGGGGCCGGCGCGTCAGTAGTCCACCGCGTCGCGAATGATCGGGCAGGTCATGCAGTGCCCGCCGCCGCGGCCGCGGCCGAGCTCGGCCCCGGAGATGGTGATCACCTCGATCCCTGCCTTGCGCAGCAGCGTGTTGGCATAGGTATTTCGGTCGTAGGCGAAGACCACGCCGGGCGACACGCACACCAGGTTGGCGCCGCTGTCCCATTGCGTGCGTTCGCGCGTGTAGTCGTTGCCGCCGGTTTCCACCACCCGCAACTGCTTGAGGCCGAGGGCCTCGCGCACCGTCTCGACCAGTCCCTTGTCCTTGCTGAGGACGATGCCGCCCTTGTCATCGGGGCGATAGGAGAAGCATTCGATCTTGTTGACGATGTCGGGGTAGATCAGCACGCAGTCGCGGTCAGCGAAGGTGAATACTGTATCGAGGTGCATCGCTGCACGCAGCTTGGGCATGGCGGCGATGATGACCCGCTCCACCGCTCCCTGTGCGAACAGCGTCTCGGCCAGTTGCGCGATGGCCTGGCGCGAGGTGCGCTCGCTCATGCCGATCAGCACGTTGCCCTTGCCGATCGGCATTACGTCACCGCCTTCGAGCGTCGACAGCCCCCAGTCCTTGGTCGGGTCGCCCCACCAGACATTCACCTGGCCGGCAAAGTCGGGGTGGAACCTGTAGATTGACGACGTGAGGATAGTCTCTTCCTTGCGGGCCGGCCAGTAGAGCGGGTTGAGCGTCACTCCGCCATAGATCCAGCAGGTCGTGTCGCGGGTGTAGAGCGTGTTCGGCAGCGGCGGCAGCAGGTACTCGTTGACCCCGGCGGCGTCGCGGACCAGTTCCATCAGCCCGCCACCATGGGTGTCCGGGAATTCGTAGGTCGATAATCCCCCGATCAGGGTTTCGGCCAGTTGCCGGCTCGGCAGCTCATCGAGATAGGAGCGGACGTCGTCGACGAGGTCCGTCCCAACCTGGTTGGCGGTTACCTGGTTGTCGAGAATCCACTTCCTTGCCTCGGGCAACGCCACCGTCTCTTCGAGCAGGTTGTGCATCTCCACCACATCGACGCCCCGGTCGCGCAGCTTGTTGATGAAGTCGAAGTGGTCGCGCTTGGCGACATCGACCCAGAGCACATCGTCGAACAGCAGGTCGTCGCAATTGGACGGCGTGAGCCTCTGGTGTGCCTTGCCGGGTGCGCAGACCATGACCTTGCGCAGCTGGCCGACCTCGGAATGGACGCCGAAGGAGGTTTGCATCTTTGAGGTTCCTCGATCTCAGGGAGTGATGGTGCCGGTGATGAGGCCGTAGGTTCCGATGGCGGCGGCCACGACGGTAACCCCGAACACCACCAGCTCAGCCGGCGTGAACAGCCGGGCCCGTTGTTCGCGGCGAGCCCAGAAGTAGAGGATGATGGTGCCGGGGACGAAGAGCACGGCCACCAGCAGGACGTATTTGAGCCCCGCCGCCACGAACATGAACAGCGTGTAGACGACGGCCAGCCCGGCGATGATCTGATCGCGCAGCCGCTCGCGCGAGCCGGCTTCATAACCCTCCCCGCGCCGGGCAATCAGCACGCCATAGCCGGCAACGAGCAGGTAAGGCAGCAGTGCCGTCACGCTCGTCATGTCGAGCATGAAGTTGAAGGCGTCGCGCGAAAAGTAGGTCGAGATGACGAACAGCGAGACGACGATGTTGGTGAGCCACAGGGCATTGGCCGGAACGCCGTTGGCGTTCTGCGCCGCGAACAGCATGGGCATGTCCTTGGATTTGGCTGCCGCGAACATCACCTCGGCACAGATCAGCGACCACGCGAGATACGCCCCGAGCACCGAAACCAGCACGCCGATCGAGATGAAGATGGCGCCCCAATGGCCGACGACAAGCTCGAGCGCTCCGGCCAGCGATGGATTGGACACGCCGGCAATGGCGGCCCGCGGCGCCGTTGCATAGGGAAACAGCGTCACCGCGACCATCAGCCCGGTAACCGCCACGAAGCCCAATACCGTGGCCGACCCGACATCGGCGCGCTTTTTGGCAAAGCGCGAGTAGACGCTGGCGCCTTCGATGCCGAGGAAGACGAAGATGGTGATCAGCATGGTGTCGCGCACCTGTGCCACCAGGCTCTTTTCGGGCATGCCGACGCCGCCGAAGAAGTTCTCGGCGAACTGATCGAAGTTGAAGAACACGATGAACAGCAGGATCGCCACGATAATCGGCACGATCTTGGCGATGGTGACGATGGTGTTGATGTAGGTCGCCTGCTCGACGCCGCGCAGGATCATGAAATGGAAGGACCAGATGCCGATCAGCGACACGATGATCGCGATGATGCTGCTGCCGTCGCCAAAAATCTCGGGAAAGAACCGGCCGAGCGTCGAGCCGATCAGCACCCAGTAGAACACGTTGCCGAGGCAGCTGCCGAGCCAATAGCCGAAGGCCGAGAGGAACCCCAAATAGTCGCCGAACCCAGCCTTGGCGTACGCGAAGACACCGGAGTCGATATCGGGGCGGCGCGCGGCCAGCGCCTGGAAGACCCGGGCCAACATGTACATGCCGGTGCCGGCGATGAGCCAGGCGATGATGGCGCCGAATGGCCCGGTGGCAGTGGCAAACCGCCCGGGCAGGTTGAATATCCCTGCTCCCACCATCGACCCGACGACCATCGCCGTCAGGGCAGCGAGCGACAACTTGCCTTTGGTGACTTCGGCCAATGCTACCCCCTGGGAGCCGCTGCGGTTCCGCGCAACGGTTTGCGCTTAGTTCTCCGAGGTTTAGACAATACCGTCGCGCACCCGGCCGAGAATGGGTGCACGTCCCAACGCTGATCGTTTTGTCCCAAGATCAAGCCTGGTGCCGCGTCCCCGGATCGCCCGACAGACCGGCTGCGCACGCCGCGGCAAGTCACAACTCATGACATCGCGCACCGGCATCCCGCAGTGCGATGAGCCGAATTCGAGACGCTCGGTCAAGCAATGGGACGCCATGCCAATTACTCGGTGACCGGGTTGGCGCTATCGCTGCTCTGCAGGGTCGCGGACGCAGGTCGCGACCTGCCCTTCTTTGTTCCCGCCGGCTTGGAGGCAATCATGTTGAGAAACCTGTCCATCGCGACAATCGGCATCGTGATGATTGCGGCTTCGGGCTCCTGGGTCTCCGGTGCATCGATCGGCGTCGGCACCCCCTACCCGATCAGCAACTATGTCTGCGAGGATGGCACGCGCCTGGCGGTCCGCCTGCTGGGCGATCGCGCCTCGGTATCGATCAACGATGCGGCAGAGGTCGAGCTGCCCGCCATGGGATCGGACGGCACGACGTTCTCGAACGGCCGGTTGACCGTAACCATCGTAGAGGGGCGGCTGACATGGGGCGTCGGCAGGGCTGTCCCGTCCGCGTGCCTCGACGCCTGAGAGCCGCGCCAACAGCTGCGGACCTGACGCGATGCGCATTGACCCGGCCGGCGCCGCCCCCTCACGATAGAGAGCAGACATCTGCAAACCAGGTGAACAGAACGCCGCGCGGACAAGGCGCTTAGGCCTCGCCACCGCCGGGCCCCCCGCGCTTCCCCCGGTTTGCAGGTGGCGATATGCTGCATGCGTTGGGGCGCAGACAACACGGCCAGCACAAGCAGACTGCCCTGTCCTGCTCTCCCAGGTCGGGTGACATTTGCTGGAGCCACGCGTGAAGGATGCTCCGAACTGGTATGCACGCAAGTATAGATCCGTCGTGGCGCGCTCGCTCGAGACCGACCCCGATGCCGAGTTCCATATTCAGCAGATCGGCGCGCGAACCCATGTCTCGCGTCTGGCGACCATCGACTATGCCGACGCATTTGTCCTGGACCTGCAGGACAAGGGCGGTATCGCCATGTCGGGAGCGATCAGCGACGACGCGCTGACGGCAGTGTTCATCTGGGGTGAAGGCACGACCTTCAACGGGCAGGCAAGCCCGATCCCCCAACTGCGGATCCTCGGCCCGGGAACGGAATTCAGCCTTGCGATGCCTGGCGGCTATCGCCTCATGCGGATCGGCCTTCGCGGCCCGACGCTCGAGACCTTGCGCGCCAACTCGCCCGAGCGGCACCGGGCGGGCTGGCTCGACGCCGGCGTGCGCGAGCAGCCATTTACTGCGTCCGCCGAACTGGAGCTGCAACACAAGCTGCTGCAGACGGTCGGATATGCCGAACTCGCCGCGCAGCACGGCTATGATCTCAGCGCTGGCCTGGCCGTCGCGGCAAGCGAGGCAGGCGGTGCGCTCGCCCTGATGCTCTCAGATGAGGAAAAGCCCCGAACGCGCGCCTTCAGTTCGGCCGACCATCGCCACATCGTCGATGCAGCCCTCGCCATTATCGAGGCCACACCGCAGGCTCCAGCTTCGATCAGCGCCATCTGCGGCGTGCTGGGCGTTGGAGAACGCATGCTCGAGCGCGCCTTTCATGAGCGCCTCGGGCTCAGCCCTCGCGCCTATGAGAGGCGACGGCGCCTGCGCGCGGCCCACGGCCTCATCCTGACCGACGGCGATCGCCTTTCGATCACCGAGATCGCCATGAGCTTCGGCTTCTGGCACCTGGGCCGTTTTGCCGGAGCCTACGCGGCGCTGTTCGGCTGCTCCCCCAGCGAAACACGGCGGCGCATCTGGGCGAGAATGCTGCCGAACTGAGCAGCTTGGCCGCCGAGGCGGTCTTCGGTCGGCCCGGTCGTTCCCTCAAAGCGATGCGCCGCGTGGCCATTCCCGCGAGGCAGCTAAGCCGATCCGCACAACCCTGGCCCCGACGCGGCGAATGGCGTTCGGCCGATCGCTTCGCCTGTCGGAAAGTGGATAGAGATTGGCTGGGACGTGAAGGAATCTGACGGTCGTGACCTCATTGATACCGCGCGTTGGCCGGCAACTGGCATGCGGGGGCGTCAACGAGATCGGTAACCAATCCGGCGTCCCTGGTACACTGCACACGACAGAGTATCGCTCGGCGCCGACAAAGGACGGCCTTTGCTCGATCTCGTTCCAGTTGCCGTGCATCCGCCCGCCGACGCGCCGCACCAGCACCAGCGGTTGCCAGGTTCCATCGTGGCGGACACAGCTGCGGCACCCCCTGCCGAGCAGTTCGAGTTGTTTCGCAGCTGGTATGCCGGCCTGGCCGAGATCAAGCCCCAGTTCGCCGCCGGCCCGTTCCTCGCGCGCCAGACGGCGTGGAGCTTCGGGCGGTTGACTTTGACCCACCTGAGCACATCCGCCGTGTCCTATGCCTGGCAGAGCTTGCGGAACCCGACCATCGACAGTTGGTGCGTGCACCTTATGCTGTCGCGCCTGCAGCAGCGGCCCGACCCGGGGATTGTCGGCTTGAGCTTGCGCTCGCTTGCCGAGCCGTTCGAAGGGCGCTCGGAACATAGCGACCACATTGCCCTGTTCGTGCCTCGCAATCTGCAGATTGTGCAGTCGCCCGGCATGGTGCTTCGAGATCGGGCCCGGCAATTGCTGGTGGAGTATCTGGTCCTGCTCTGCCATGCGCTTCCCAGCCTGGGTGGCGCCGACATGGCGCATATCGACGCCGCGACTACCAGCCTGCTCGCCGCATGTCTGGCGCCTTCGCGCGATCACGCCGTCGAAGCGCGCCGCCCGATCGAAGCGGCAATCATGAGTCGCGCGTCCCGGATCATCGGGGAGCGCCTTGCAGATCCGGCGTTGACGCCGGAACTGATCTGCCGCGAGATCGGTGTTTCCCGCTCCAGGCTGTACCGGATCTTCGAACCGATCGGCGGCATTTCGACCTACATCCGCCGCGAGCGTTTGCGGAAGACCCGCAATGCACTCGAGAACAGTATCGACAAACGTGCAATCTCAAGCATTGCCGAGCAATGGGGCTTCTGGGACCCCTCTACCTATAGCCGCATGTTCAAGAAGGAGTTCGGCGTTTCGCCCAGCGACGCACGCGCCGGTGGCGTGCGCGGCATCCTGCCCGGGCGGCCGACTTCTGCCACGACCCTCCGAGATCTGCTGTTCAGCAACTACTAGTTGCCGGGGCTGGCACAGGGCATGAGCGACGGTCAACAAGGCCGGACGGCTGCCCGGATCACGTCGCTGAATGGTGCGGGCGGTGGGACTCGAACCCACACGGGGATACCCCCTCCGGATTTTAAGTCCGGTATGTCTACCATTCCATCACGCCCGCGCGTGGAGCGCTTTCAGGAAAAGTTGCAGACTCTTCCGGTTCGAAAGCGCGACCAAATCAAAGACCTGGAGCATTTTGTCGAAACGGCGAACATGCCCCGGACAGGGCTTCCCACAAACATGGCAAAAACTCAAACGGGAATGGGGAGATAAACCCTGACACCGGCTGTCAGAAGCGTCGCCTATCGTCGTGTCAGTCAAATCCAGGAGGCCGACATGCAGTTCATCGATCGCTACCCCATCACCGTCACCGAGCAGTTCCTCGCCTGCCGCGACTTCTGGGCCAGGCACCTCAGCTTCTCGGTGATCTTCGAGAACGAATGGTTCGTGCTGATGCAGGCCGATGGCGCCAGCATCGCCTTCATGTCGCCCAGCCACCCCTCCTGGCCGCCCGGTCCCGAGGGCTACACCGCCGGCACCAGCATGGAACTCGAGGTACAAGACGCCGCTGCGGCCCTGGAAGAGGTCCGCTCCACCGGCAAGGAGCCCGACTACCCGCTGACCGACGAACCGTTCGGCCAGCGCCGTTTCAGCCTCAAGGACCCCTCGGGCCTGTGGATCAACGTGGTGCAGCAGCTTTAGCTAGCGCCGATGCACGATATCACCCCGGCGCCGTCCGGGGTGAGCCTCGACCGGGCTCAGTCCGTGGCGCCGGAGATCGGCGGCACATAGGCCACGTCCAGATCCCACGGGAAGAATATCCAGGTGTCCTGGCTGACTTCGGTGATGAAGGTGTCGACCATCTCGCGGCCCTTCGGTTTGGCGTAGACGGTGGCGAAATGCGCGCCCGGGAGCATGTCGCGCACCACGCGCGCCGTGGCTCCGGTGTCGACCAGGTCGTCGACGATCAGGATCTTGCCGCCATTGCGGGCTTTCTCCAGCAGCTCGGGGGCAATTGGCTTCAGCACCTTGATGCCGCTCTGGTTCTGGTGGTCGTAGCTCTTTACCGCGACGCTCTCGACCACGCGAATGTTGAGCTCGCGCGCCACAATCGCCGCCGGCACCAGACCGCCGCGGGTGATCGCCACCAGCGCGTCGAACGGCCCGAGCGCCTGGAGCCGCCAGGCGAGGGCCCGGCTGTCGCGGTGGAACTGATCCCAGGTGACTGGGAAGGATTTCTGCTGGGTCTGGTTCACTTCATTTCTCCTGGGCGGCCCGGCCGCCTCGATTTCAGACAGGGGCCAAGCCCCGAAAACTCAGTAGGCCTCGACATCCGGTGAAAACCCGGCAGCCCGGTGCGCTTCAGCGACCATATCGCGCACCCGGTTTGCCGCCGCTGCCAGCCGCGCCTCATCGGGCGAGCGCAGCACCAGTTCGGTCATTACGAAGGTCTGCCCCATCTGCGGGTAGCTGCCCATCTTGACGTCGGGGAATTCAAGCTGGATCTGACCAAGCGGACCGCCAATGGTGCCTTCGCCGACCCGACAGCGGATGGTGATCGACTTGATCTTGTCCCCGCCTTTCAGTGTCGGTCGGATCGCCTCAAGCATGGCCAGCATGATCTTGGGCACGCCCGCCATGACATGCACATTGCCGATGCGGAAGCCTGGCGCCGCGCTGACCGAATTGACGATCAACGAGCCGCCATCGGGAATCCGCGCCATGCGCAACCGTGCTTCGTTGACCTCGGTACCGGTCTGCTGCCAGCGCGCCTCCAGCATGGCGCGCGCCTCATCGTTGATCGGCAGCTTGACCCCGAATGCCTTGGCCACCGCGTCGGCGGTGATGTCGTCATGCGTCGGCCCGATACCACCGGTGGTGAAGACATAGGTGTAGCGGGCCCGCACCGCGTTGACCGCAGCGATGATCTCGTCCTCGACGTCGGAGACCACCCGCACTTCGCGGAGCTCGATGCCGAGTTCGGTGCAGAAATCCGCCGTGGCGCCGATATTCACGTCCTTGGTCCGGCCGGACAGGATTTCATCGCCGATGACGACGAGGGCGGCGGTGACGGGTTCGGGCGATGGCATGGTGGCCCCGGGATTTGCGAGGCACAATGCATTGCCTCACCAAAGCCCGAAAGGTCAAGCAATCCGGCGTGTCATCGGGACTGGTTGCCCACAGTATTGCCGGTGGGCTGGCAGCGCCAACACACTTCCAATCCTGAGCCCGAACGCCTACTTTCGTTTCGAACGGAGCTGCCATGATCACCTACGTCGAAGCCGAAACCAAAAGCCGCCGCACCTCCGGGGTGATCCCGCTGCACGGTGAGGCCGGCTTCAACGGCATGCGCAAGGCCGGGCGCCTGACTGCCGAAGCCCTCGACCTCCTGGTCGATGCGGTGAAGCCCGGCGTCACCACCGCGGCACTCGACCGGCTGGCCTATGAGTTCGCCCGCGACCATGACGCCATCCCGGCGACGCTGTTCTACAAGGGCTACCGCCACTCGATCTGCACCTCGATCAACCACGTCGTCTGCCATGGTATTCCCGAGGACCGTCCGCTGCGCGAAGGCGATATCGTCAATATCGACCTGACGCTGATCGTCGACGGCTGGTACGGCGACAGCTCGCGCATGTATCCGGTAGGCGAAATCAGCCGCAAGGCCGAGCGCCTGATCGACGTCACCTATGCCGGTCTCGCCGCCGGCATTGCGGCGGCGCGGGCCGGCGCTACCACCGGCGATATCGGCGCCGCCATCCAGGCGCTGGCGGAAGCCGAGCGGATGAGCGTGGTGCGCGATTTCGTCGGCCATGGCGTCGGGCAACTGTTCCACGACGAGCCCAACATCATGCATTTCGGCGTGCCGGGCACCGGTGTGCCGCTGAAGCCGGGCATGATCTTCACGATCGAGCCGATGATCAACCTTGGCCGCCCGCACGTAAAGATCCTCGCCGACGGCTGGACCGCGGTGACCCGCGATCGCACGCTCTCCGCCCAGGCCGAGCACTCGATCGGCGTCACGGAGACCGGCGTCGAGATCTTCACGCTCTCGCCACGCGGCCTGTTCAACCCGCTCGACGCTCGTCGCTAGCCGATGGGCAAGGGGGAGAAGCCAGCGCCGGCAAATATCTCCTCCGGGGGACTCGGCGAGGCTCCTGCCCCGCATTATCTCGGCCATCGCGAACGCGCCCGGCAGAAATTCCTGTCGGTTGGCGCCGATGCCTTGGCGGATTACGAACTGCTCGAGCTGGTGCTGCAGATCGTCCTGCCGCGCAAGGACACCAAGCCTATCGCCAAAGACCTGATCCAGAAGTTCGGCTCGTTCTCCGGCGTCTTCGGCGCGCCGCCTGCCCGTCTCGCCGAGGTGAAGGGCCTGGGCGAAATTTCGGGCGCCAACCTCAAGATCATCCAAGCCGCCGCCCAGCGCTTCGCCAGGGACCGGATGACGCCGGACATGCCGATCCTTGGCTCATGGACAGCGCTGATCGACTACTGCCACGCGCAGATGGCGTTCAATGATGTCGAGCAGTTCCGTATCCTGTTCCTCGACAAGAAGAACCGCCTGATCGCCGACGAGGTGCAGCAGACTGGCACTGTCGACCATGCTCCAGTCTACCCCCGTGAAGTAATCAAGCGTACGCTTGAGCTGAGCGCCACGGCGCTGATCCTCGTCCACAACCACCCCTCGGGCGATCCGACGCCATCAACTGCCGACGTGCAGATGACGCGGCAGATCAACGACGTCGCGCGTCCGCTCGGCATCACCGTGCACGACCACATCATCATCGGGAAATCAGGGCATTCGTCGATGAAGGGCCTGAAGCTGATCTGATCCTTCGACTCGCGACCCCGATCACCAGCGCCAGCCCGATCAAGGCCGCTGCAACGCCGAAGGTGATCCGCATCCCCGCGGCAACCGCATCACCTGTTGCCACGGTGAGATCGACCACGCCTGCGGCGAAGGCGAACACCGCCCCCATCGCTGACGCACCAGTCACCAGGCCAAGGTTGCGCGACAGGTTCAGCACCCCTGAAACGACGCCACGCTGCCCACCCTCGATATCGATCATGACGGCCGTGTTGTTGGCCGCCTGAAATAGCTGATAGCCCGGCGTGAGGATCGTGATGGCCGCGACGTATCCTGCAATGCCGAACGACACCGGAAGCGTCGCCAGCCCCAGCGCGCCCGCCGCCATGGCGGCAAGGCCAACGATAACCATCGGCCGCGCCCCGAAGCGATCAACGAGCCGACCGGCGACGACGCCGCTCAACGCCGAGACGACCGGCCCGACCGACATGGTGGCGCCGACCAGGGCCGCATCGAGGCCCAGCGCCCGCGACAGATAGAACGGACCGACCACCAGCGTTGCCATCATCACCGTCGAGACGAGCGCGTTCATTCCGAGGCTCGCACTCAACCCCAAGCTACGGAGCATCGCGGGTTGGAGCAACGGCGCGGCAACCCTGGTCTCGACAAATGCGAACAGCGCCGCGACCAGCGCCGCCGCCGAGAACAGGCCGATATTGATGGGCCCGAGGCGGCCCTGCTCGATCGTCATGGCCAGCGCATAGGCGGTAAGCGCCGCCGCCATCAGCAACGTACCTACGCCATCGAAGCCCGCTCCTTTGATGGCCAGCCGATCCGCAGGCAGATGGCGATAGGCGAGAACCAACGCCGCGAGCCCCAGCGGAAGGTTGACGAGGAACAGCGCCTGCCAGCCGAAAGCCGCGATCAGCACGCCGCCGAGCGACGGCCCCAGCGCCGTACCGACCGCCGACATCGTGCCGAGCAGGCCCATGGCCCGCCCGGTCCGTGCCTTCGGCAACAGGTCCCCGACAAACGCCATCGTCAGCGCCATCATGATTGCCGCGCCGAGCCCCTGCACCGCCCGTGCAGCAATCAGCAGCCACAGCGTGGGCGCCAGGCCACAGCCGGCCGAAGCGAACGTGAACAGGCCAATGCCGGCCAGCAGCAGCCGCCTCCGCCCCACCACGTCGCCAAGCCGTCCGACGCCAACGATCAGCGCGGTGACGCTGAGCAGGTAGGCGAGGACGATCCACTGCACGCTCTGAAACGAGGCGTCGAAGGCTACGGCCAGGGCGGGCAGCCCGACATTGGCGATGCTGGTGCCCAGCGACGAGAGCAACATCGCGAGTGCAAGGCTGGCGAGCGCCAATCCCTTGCCGGGTGGAGAAGCGGCTGCAGGCATGACTGTGGCACCTCACGTAGGACAGGCCCCTGACCTAGCGCCCTGGCGCCCATGGCGGAACGCGCAGCATTTGCAGCTTATTCGTGCGTCTGACGCCACATCAGGATCTACCCATGCTATGCACGGACATGACGACGCCCGATCTCAACCTGCTTGCCACCCTTGATGTCCTGCTTGCCGAGGGCAGCGTCGCCCGTGCCGCCCGACGGCTGCGCCTCAGCCCCTCGGCAATGAGCCGCACGCTTTCACGGCTGCGCGCTGCGACTGGAGACCCGCTGCTGGTCAGGGCCGGACGAGGGCTGGTGCCCACGCCGCGGGCACTCGAACTCCGCGAACCGGTCGCCCGGCTGGTGCAGGAGGCGGCGGCCGTACTGCGGCCACAGGCGATGCTCGACCTCGAGCGGCTGACCCGCGCCTTCACCCTCAGAACCAGTGACGGCTTCGTCGAGACGTTCGCGCCGAACCTCATCGCTCTCGTCGCGCGTCAGGCACCGGGCGTACGCCTTCGTTTCGTACAGAAGCCGGAGCAGGATCGCACTTCGCTGCGCAACGACGGCATCGACCTCGAGACCGGGGTCGTCGACGAGACGAGTGGCCCGGAGGTGCGGGCGGTCGCCCTGTTCCACGACAGGTTCATCGGTGTCATCCGGAACGGGCATCCGTTGGCCGAGGTGCCGATCACCCCACAGAGTTATGCGGCGAGCCGTCACGTGCATGTCTCGCGGCGTGGTCTCGACCGCGGCCTTGTCGACGAAGTGTTGGCCACACTTGGGCTCCAGCGTGAGATCGCAGTCACAGTGACCGGCTTTGCCGCAGCGCTTGCCCTGGCTCGGACCTCCGACTTGGTTGCCACCCTTCCCGAGCGTCATACGGCCGGTCTACGCACCAGCATGCAGAGCTTTGCGCTGCCAGTATCGCTGCCGGAGATCACCGTGTCTTTGCAATGGCATCCACGGTTCGATGCCGATCCGGCGCACCGCTGGCTACGAGATTGCGTCCGCAGCGTTTGCGCCGAGCGGGTCGCGCTCTAGAGTGCGCTAGTCGTCCGCAGCCACCGGCGGCATCGCCTTTGCCTGCAGCATCCGCCCGCGAACCGCCTTCACCGCCGCCATCACCGTCTTGTTTGCCTTGAGCTTCTGCCGCAGCACCTGCCAGCCGAGGTGGCCGCTCGCCGCCGCGGTGCCCAGCGTCGTCAGCGGCACGTAGTGCTGGCGCACCGGCAGCTTGAGGTTGCACCAGTGACGCTTCTCGTCGGTGAAGCCGGCGCCCATGTCGAAGACGCGGTAGCCCGCCTCGAACACCGTCTGCATCACCCGCAACAGGCACTGCTTGCCGGGCGAGCCGGTCTGGATGGTGGCGTCGTCGCTCATCGAGCTGATCAGGCAGAACAGCCGCTCGCCATGCGCGATGTTGTAGCGAACGGCAACGATCTCGCCGTTGAGCCGCAGCACATGCAGCCGCACATCGACACCGGCGTCGGGCGACAGCGTCGCATCATAGAATGTCCGCACGCCGGGCTCGGCGAACGGATCCGGCACACCCATGGCGATGAAGCGCGCGGCGCGCTGGCGGAACATGATGTCGAGGACCGGCAAGGCCTCGGGTCCGCCGCGAACCTCCTCGAAGCCCACCTGCCCCAGCGCCACAAGGCGCTCGCCCTGCTGGCGATCATGCTTGCGGCGCGATTTCGAGCGCTGCGTGGTGTTGGCCTCGTCCCAGCTCGAGAACTGGGCGCGATACAGTGTCTCCGCCTCGATCGACTCTCCGAGTTCGGCGAAGATATCGACGCCCGCGACGAACAGTTGCGGCACCGATTTCAGGTAGATCAGGTCCGCCCCCTCGAGCGTCTCCAGCATCGCCGACCACAGGGCGGCGCGCTCGACCGAACCAAGCGTCGCCAATCGCGCTGCATCGACCAGCGGCGCGTTGCAGCCGACATGCGGTCCGGGAAACCACGACAATAACCGGATCCCCTTCACCCGGCGCCGCCACAGCGGCAGCAGCGCCACCGGCTCGTCGTCGAACTCCGCTGTCAGGTAGAACTGATCGGCCTCCGGAATGCCGAACGCATCGATCCAGGCGCGCGTGAAGGCCGAGCTCTGGCCGGGCGACTCGATTTGTGCGGCTTCCAGCGCTGCCCAGGTCACGGCGACCTCGTCGATCCGGTGCGCCAGCCTCACCGTCGCTACCGGCACCACGGTCAAGCGCTGGCGCTGCTGCCGCGGCGGCGGGGTATCTTCTGCATAGGCTTCGAGAGCCATCGCCCAATCCTCGTATCAAGGTTGCGGCGACTATCGCGTCAGCCAGTGAATCGGCTGTTGACGCATCCGTGATCGGCCGGCCCGGCGCGGCATTTCGGCAGCGACGGTTAAGCCGCGCTTACCCGAATTGCTGCAGAACCGGGAAGGTTTCGAGGAACCAGTACGAGATGCGGGTGAACTGCCCGGTGAGGAACAGCAGCCCGGTGACGACGAGCAACCCGCCCATCACCTTCTCGACCATCCCCAGGTGCTTCTTGAAGCCCGAAAAGAAGGTGAGGAACGGACCGATGGCGATACCGGCCAGGAGGAACGGCACGCCCAGCCCGAGCGAATAGAGCCCGAGCAGCGCGGCGCCATCGAGCGCCGTTTCCCTGGTCGAGGCAACCGCAAGGATGGCAGCCAGCACCGGCCCGATGCACGGCGTCCAGCCGACCGCGAAGGCCAACCCGAGCAGGAACCCGCCCACCGGGCCACTGGCGACGCCCGGACCACTGTGCCGGAGCTGCCGGTCGAGGAAGGCGATGCGGTACACCCCGAGGAAGTGCAGCCCCATGGCGATGATGAACAGCCCGGCGATCGGCGTGATGATCGGCAGGGCCTGGCGAAATGCCTGCCCGAACGCCGTTGCGGTAGCGCCGAACAGGATGAAGACGATGGAGAACCCGGCGATGAAAAACAGCGAGGTGAAGACGCTCTGCCGCCAGATCACTCCGGCCGTGGCGCCATCGTCGCGCAGCTGGTCGAAGCTCGCGCCGCTCATATAGGTGAGGTAGGGCGGCACCAGCGGCAGCACGCACGGGCTGAGGAAACTCAGCACCCCTGCCCCGAACACCAACCAGAACGAAAACCCGTCCATCATGCCTCCGACAAATCGCGCGAAGTCATAGCCAGTTCGGGGCCGAAGGCAATGCGGCGGGCCGCCGCTCGCTCCGATGTGAAGCGCCCGGCTAAAACTTGACTATCGCCATCATCTTTCCTCTAGTGCCGCCGATGCATGGCTCCAAGGAATTTGAGATGAAACTGATACTCGCCACGCTGGCGCTGCTGGCAGCTTTGGTGGCTCCCATCTTCGCACAGGACTTTCCGGTGACTGTCGAGCACGTTTACGGCACCACCTCGATCCCGGCAAAACCGCAGCGCGTCGTCTCGGTCGGCATGCACGAGCAGGACTTCCTCTATGCGCTCGGCATCGCACCGGTGGGCGTCAAGGAATGGTGGGGCGAGCATCCCTACGCCACCTGGCCTTGGGCCGAGGCGGCACGGAAAGCCGTGAACGCCACGCCCGAGGTGATGACGGCGGATGGCATCAACATCGAATGGGTCGCGGCGCAGCGGCCCGACCTGATCATCGCCATCTACGTCACCATGGACGAGGCGATGTACAAGAACCTTTCGAAGATCGCGCCGGTGGTGGTGACACCGGCCGGCTACCAGCACTGGGGCGCCCCGTGGCAGGCCGAGCTCACCATCATCGACCAGGCGACGTCCGGCAGCAACGCAAAGGCCGACGCCATCATCAACAGCTTCGCCGATCGCTACGCCGCGGTGCGCCAGCAGTATCCCGAGCTCGAAGGCAAGACCGGCACCAACGTCTACCTGCGCGAAGACGGCTCGTTCGACCTGTGGAGCAGCAACGACCTCGCCAGCAAGTTCCTGATCGACCTCGGCCTCACCTTCCCGGCCGAACTCGACAAGCTGGCCCAGCCCGACAACCGCATTACCATCAGCCCCGAATTCATCGACCGGCTCGACATGGACGTGGCGATCTGGCCGGCCGACAATGCCGAGATCCGGAACAAGGTCGAGGCCATGAGCCTCTACCAGGGCCTGAAACTCGCCACCGAGGGGCGCTCGATCTGGCTCGACGACGGCGACGGCCTCGCCAGCGGGGCGATGAGCTGGCAGACGCCGCTGTCGCTGGGCTATCTGCTCGACCTGCTGCCGGCCAAGCTCGCTGCAGCGGTGGATGGGGATCCGGCGACGGCGATTCCGGACTGACAACAGCGCGTGTGGCACCCCCACCCTTGATCCCTCCCCACAAGGGGGAGGGAGACACAAGAACTGAGACAGTGCAGCTACCGCCTCCCTCCCCTCGGGGTGACCTCTTGTCATCCCCTTGTGGGGGAGGGAATGAGGGTGGGGGTGCCCCAAGCACAAGGCTTGTCGAGGACCACCGGGAGGGTTAAGCACCCGGAGTAAGTCAGCCTTCACAACGAGGCCCCATGTCCCGCCCCATCCGCATCGCGCCATCCATCCTGTCTGCCGATTTCACGCGGCTCGGCGACGAGATTCGCGCCATCGATGCCGGCGGCGCCGAGTACATCCATGTCGATGTGATGGATGGGCATTTCGTACCCAACATCACCATCGGCCCGCTGATCGTTTCGGCCATCCGGCCGGTCACCAAAAAGCTCATCGATGTGCACCTGATGATCGCTCCGGCCGACCCCTATCTCAGTGCCTTTGCCAAGGCCGGCGCCGACTCGATCACCGTGCATGCCGAGGCCGGCCCGCATCTGCATCGCTCGCTGCAGGCGATCCGCGCCGAGGGCAAGCGCGCCGGCGTCGCCATAAACCCGGCAACCCCTGTATCGGCCATCGAACACGTCATCGGCGATGTCGACCTGGTGCTGGTGATGAGCGTCAACCCCGGATTCGGTGGGCAGAAGTTCATCCCCGAGAGCCTCAACAAGATCCGTCAGGTCCGCGCCCTGATCGGTAACCGGGCCATTGATCTGCAGGTCGATGGCGGGGTTTCCGTCGACAATGCCAGGGCGCTCGCCGATGCCGGCGCCGATCTCTACGTCGCCGGCACCTCGGTGTTCTCGGGCAATGACCCCAAAACCTACGCCGGTCGCATCGCGGCCATCCGCAACGCCGCCACCGCCGTTACCGCGTAACGCATCGGTTACGTGAACAAAGAGCTGTAAGCCAATGATCCCGCGCTATTCCCGCCCTGAAATGGTCGCCATCTGGTCGCCCGAGACCCGCTTCAAGATCTGGTTCGAGATCGAGGCCCACGCGACCACCAAATTGGCTGAGCTGGGTGTCGTGCCCAGGGAGGCCGCAGAGACCATCTGGGCCAAGGGCGGCAATGCCACATTCGACGTCGATCGCATCGACGAGATCGAGCGCACCACCAAGCACGACGTCATCGCCTTCCTCACCCACGTGTCGGAGATCGTGGGTCCCGAGGCTCGGTTCCTGCATCAGGGCATGACCTCGTCCGACGTGCTCGATACCTGCCTCGCGGTGCAACTGGCCCGCGCCTCGGATATCCTCCTCGCCGATATCGACCGGCTGCTCGCGGCGCTCAAGAAGCGCGCCAAGGAGCACAAGTACTCGATCACCATCGGCCGCAGCCACGGTATCCACGCGGAGCCGACCACGTTCGGCATCAAGCTGGCCGAAGCCTATGCCGAGTTCGCCCGCAACCGGGCCCGGCTCGTCGCGGCACGCGCCGAGATCGCTACGGCCGCCATCTCCGGCGCCATCGGCACCTTTGCCAACATCGATCCGCAGGTCGAAGCCTATGTCGCCGAAAAGCTGGGGCTGCAGCCCGAGCCGATCTCCACCCAGGTGATCCCCAGGGATCGCCACGCCATGTTCTTCGCCACCCTCGGCGTCATCGCCTCCTCGATCGAACGCATCGCTACCGAGATCCGCCATCTGCAGCGTACCGAGGTGCTGGAAGCCGAGGAGTTCTTCTCGCCGGGCCAGAAGGGCTCGTCGGCCATGCCGCACAAGCGCAACCCGGTGCTGAGCGAGAACCTCACGGGCCTCGCTCGGCTCGTTCGTGGCATGGTCACCCCCGCCCTTGAAAACGTGGCGCTCTGGCACGAGCGCGATATCTCGCACTCCTCGGTCGAGCGCATGATCGGCCCCGATGCCACGGTGACGCTGGATTTCGCGCTCAACCGCCTGGTCGGACTGATCGACAACCTGCTGGTCTACCCCGAGAACATGAAGCGCAACCTCGATCTGCTCGGCGGGCTGCACAATTCGCAGCGCGTGCTGCTGGCGCTGACCCAGGCCGGCCTCAGCCGCGAGGATTCCTATGCAGCGGTGCAGCGCAACGCCATGCAGGTCTGGCAGGCCCGCGGCGACCGCGCCGGGCTGTTCGCCCAGTTGCTGAAGTCCGACCCCGAGGTGTCCGCCAAGCTCAGCGCCTCCGAGATCGACGCCATGTTCGACGATTTCTACCACCTGAAGCATGTCGACGCGCTGTTCGAGCGCGTCTTCGGACCCGAAGTATGAGAATCGCGGACGCAGACATCCTGATCCTGCCCGGCCTCGGCAATTCCGGTGCCGGCCACTGGCAGCGCCGCTGGGCCGATCGCTTCTCCACTGGTCGCATCGTCGAACAGGATGAGTGGGACGACCCGGATCTGCGTGACTGGACGGCGGCGATTGTCGAAGCGGTGGAAGCCGCCGAGCGTCCAGTGGTGCTGATCGCCCATTCGCTGGCGGTTTCGGCGCTGGTACACGCCGCCCCGCGTTTTCCGGTGGGCAAGGTGAAAGGCGCCCTGCTCGTCTCGCCGCCCGATCATGAAGGCCCCGGGTTCCCGCGCGAGGGCCGCAGCTTCGACAACGTGCCGACCGACCCGCTGCCGTTCCCGTCGTTGCTGGTGGTTTCGACCAATGACAGCTACGTCTCCCCCAACCGCGCCGCCGACATGGCCACCGCCTGGGGTTCGGAACTGCACTTTGCCGGCGAAGCCGGCCACATCAACCTCGCCTCAGGCCATGGCCCCTGGCCCGAGGGCCTGTTGATGTTCACCCGGCTGATGCAGCGGATCTGACGGCTACATCGCCGAGAACTGCGCCACCACCTTCCCCGCCGCATCATTGAGGAACAGCTTCTGCTGCCCGGCATCGATGCGATAGCTGCGTGCCGCAGCCAGCGCAGCATGGAGTTTCATCTCCTGGTCCATCGCGGCTTCGGTGCAGGCCATCATGGTTGAGGCGAGATCGCCGAAACTGATCTTGTCGCCCACGATGGTGGCGCTGCCGCTGAAGCGATTGCAGCCACCGTTGCCGGAAACTTTGCCGTCCGCGCCGATCTCCAGCGTCGTCTGCAGGTAGTCGATCACCCCGCCGCCGCCGATGTCCTCGGCCAGCCAGGCGCCGGCCAACGGCAACGCGGCCGCATCGGTCGCCGCGACGCGCTGCACCAGCAGTTCGATGCCCGCCGCCTTCGGATCGAAGGTGTGACGCTCGGTGGTCGTGAACATCAGGTCGTCACCATCGGTGATGCTGGCGCGCCAGGCATAGGTATGTCCGGTTTCGATCAGCGCAGGATCGTAGTCGATGCTGAAGGCCGTGGGACTGGTGCTCGCTGGCACGCTGATCTCGGCGATCAGCTTGGCCGGTGCATCGGCAAGCGACACGTCCTCGAGCCGCACCGTCGCCACGGCGCCCTCGGGCAGCAGCATGCGCTCGCGATAGACCACGGTACCGGTGATCGTCGTGCCGTCAGCCAGCGCAACGCCGGCCATCGAAGCCAGCATGACCCCGGCGATCAGCGCCATGGCGGGGCGCCGGCCCATAAGCAGAGTACGTCCCATCACGAGCCTCCATCGGAAGCTCAAAACGAAACGCCTCGCGCCCATAGGGCGCAAGGCAAATCGAGACGATGGTTTCGGTTGGCTTACCGCGAGGGCATCAGCCCTCGTTGAGCACCTGGTCGCGCGCCACGGCGACGAGCTCGGCCATCTTCTGGCGAATCATGTCGTCGGACACCGAAGCGCCCTTGGCCTTCAGGTCGCCCGAGATCTTGCGGAACACGTCCTCGTCACCGGCTTCCTCGAAGTCGGCGGCCACCACTTCGCCTGCGTACTGCTTGGCGTGCTCTTCGCTCAGGCCCATGTGCTCTGCGGCCCACAGGCCCAACAGCTTGTTGCGACGCGCCTCAGCCTTGAAGCGCAGTTCCGAGTCGTGAGCGAACTTCGCTTCCTGACCCTTTTCGCGATCGTTGAATCCCGACATCTACGCTCTCCGCAAATCTGCCCGGCAGTCGGGCGCCCTCGATGGGTTTGCACATAAGCTGGACCGTCAGCCAAATCAACGGGTGGCGGTCGCGGCATTTGGTCAATCCGATCAACGGTTGGCGACCCTTTTGGCTGCACTCGGGCGTTCGGCAAAGCCGCCGCTGCGGCGATTTTTCTCAGCCGAAGCTGCCTGGCCGCATGGCTTGGTTACCGGTGAAAGAGCTTGCATTGCGCTGGCATTCTGGCGCATGAACGCCGCAATTCCCCACATTGTCCGAGAGGCAGGGCTCATATGAACCGTCGCCGCAAGATCTATGACGGCAAGGCCAAGACGCTCTACGAGGGCCCGGAGCCCGGGACGCTGATCCAGTATTTCAAGGATGACGCCACTGCCGGCAATGGCGCCAAGCATGAGATCATCGACGGCAAGGGCGTGCTGAACAACCGGATCTCGGAATACATCTTCTCCAAGCTGAACGGCCTGGGCATCCCGACGCATTTCATCCGCCGGCTCAACATGCGCGAGCAGTTGATCAAGGAAGTCGAGATCATCCCGCTCGAGGTGGTGGTGCGCAATGTCGCCGCCGGCTCGCTGACCAAGCGCCTCGGCCTCGAACCCGGCACCCAGCTCCCCCGCTCGATCATCGAGTTCTACTACAAGGACGACGCGCTCAACGATCCGATGGTGTCGGAAGAGCACATCACGGCCTTTGGTTGGGCGACCCCGCAGGAACTCGACGACATCATGGCGCTGGCTATTCGCGTCAACGATTTCCTCACCGGCCTGTTCATGGGCGTCGGCATCCAGCTGGTTGATTTCAAGATCGAGTGCGGCCGCCTCTATGACGGCGACCTGATGCGCATCGTCTTGGCCGATGAGATCAGCCCGGACAACTGCCGCCTGTGGGACATCAAGACCCGCAACAAGCTCGACAAGGACCGCTTCCGCGAGAATCTCGGCGGGTTGGTCGACGCCTACCGCGAAGTGGCGCAGCGCCTCGGTATTCTTGTGGAAACCGACAACGCGTTGACCACCGGCCCGCGACTCGTGCAATAGCCGCAGCGCGCTCGGAAAGGCCTTGAAGGCCTCTCCACCTGGGCGCGCCATCACTGAAAATGCGGGGCGAAGCCCTGCTCTTTTTCGGAATTCTCGATGAAAGCCCGCGTCACCGTTACGCTCAAATCCGGCGTCCTCGACCCCCAGGGTCAGGCCATCCAGGGCTCGCTGAAGAGCCTTGGCTTTTCCGGCGTCGGTGCCGTCCGGCAGGGAAAAGTGTTCGACGTCGAGCTCGGTGAATCCGATTTGTCACAGGCCGAGGCTAATGTCCGGGCGATGTGCGACAAGCTCTTGGCGAACACCGTCATCGAAAACTACACGATAGAAATCACGCCTTAAGATTCACCGCTTATGGTACGGCCCGCTCGCGTAACCCTGAGCCTGTACCAGTAAAAGACCGCCCCAATGCTCAAGACATTCTCTCTGTCGATTGCCTTCTTCCTCGCGCTCGGCCTGCTTTTCGCAGCCTACGCATCGGTTCCGGTCTGAGGCACCAGCCTCTTCAGTCATCGTTGTCAGGCTACCCCGCTGGCACGGGCTGTTCGGCGCAGGCGCTTGCTTGCGCGCGCGGCCTGAGCATCGCTGGACTTTGGTAGCGTGACGCGGATGCCACAGCCGAGGCACCGCCACTTTTCCGCCGCCCCGCGCTCTTCGAATAGTCGCATGGCCGCGTCACATCCCTCGATTAACCGTGCTGGTTCAGACTCCATTCAGCCATAGAGGCGCATTGGAGCCATGCACGGGCCGTGACTATTCCGGTCCCGCGAACCGACCTAAACACCGCCCTGAACCAAAGCGCAGTTTCGCGCTGCTGACCGACATAGAAAATGATCAAGACCTTCTCGCTCTCTGCCCTGTTTTTCATGACCATCGGCGTCCTGCTCGCCACTCACCTGTCGCTGCCGTTCTGAGGCTTGGCCGCCCACGGGACCGCCCGAGCCCGCTCGCGCAGCTCGATAAAACTTTAGTGATTAAGCACCTGGCTTAAGCCTAAGTGCAGGCATTTCGCCCCAGATGAGCCCCCAGGCGCTAGAACGCGCGGGACGCGCCTCGGGAGCTTCGAGAAATGTCGACTGCAGCCAACCGGCTCGATTGGGTTGATGCCGCCAAGGGCCTCTCCATCATCCTCGTGGTGATGATGCACTCGGCCTACGGTGTCGGTGAGGACCTCAACGGCACCGGCATCCTCCACTACATCATCGGCTGGGCCACCCCGTTCCGCATGCCGGAGTTCTTCCTGATCTCCGGCCTGTTCCTCGGTCAGGTCATCGCGCGTCCCTGGGCGGCGTTTGCCGATCGCCGCGTGGTGCACTACCTCTATTTCTACGCGCTGTGGGCCGTGCTGCAGATCGTCTTCAAGGTCGGCCTCGGCACCGGCGACCTCGCCGCGGTCGGCAGCCAGATCCTCTGGGCCATCGTCGAGCCCTATGGCGTGCTGTGGTTCATCTACATGCTGGCGGTCTACTCGCTGGCGACCAAGCTGCTCTTCACCTTCAAGGTCCCGCACTGGCTGGCTTTCGCCGCCGCAGCGGCGCTGCAGATATTCCCTGTTACCTCCGGCATCAGCCTGGTCGATCATTTCGCCGCCTACTTCGTCTACTTCTATGCCGGCTACGCTTTCGCCCCGCTGGTGTTCCGTATCGTGGTCGCGGCGCAGGGCAAACCGCTTTGGGCCGCGCTGGCGCTCGTTGGTTATGCGGTGATCGAGGGTTACCTGGTCTTCGCCGGCGGCTCCGAAATGCACCCGCGTGGCATCACCATGGGATATGCCGCCCTGCCCCTCGTGCACCTCGCACTCGGCTTCGCCGGCTCGCTGGCCGTCTGCCTCACCGCCGCGCTGCTCATCAGGCTGCCATGGATGGGCTGGCTCCGCTGGCTCGGCGAACACTCGATCGTCGTCTATCTCAGCTTCTCGATCCCGATGGCAGCGAGCCGCACTTTGCTGGAGGCCACCGGCCTGATCCCCGATGTCAGCACCATCAGCATCATCGTCATGACCATCGCGCTGCTCTCGCCGCTGGTGCTCTACTGGCTGATCGAACGGACCGGCTGGGGCAAATTCCTGTTCGAGCGCCCCGCCTGGGCCCATATCCCGGGCACCCCCGGCAGCCGCAACTACGTCAAGCCCGCGGTGCAGCCGGCCGAGTAGCCGCAAGGCCATCGAGCAGCAGCCCGATCCCAGCGGCATAGCTGATCCGCAACTGCTGCCGCTCGCCGGCAACCAGATGCAGCACATTGGCCCCCTCGATCTGACCGATGATCGCGGTTGCTGCCGCATCGGCATCGGTTACCCGAAACTCGCCCTCGTCCACGCCAATGGCGATGAGTCGGGCAACATCCGCCTGCAATCGACGGTAGGCGACCTGTACCACCTCGCGCAGGCGCGCATCGCGCGACGCCGTCGCCAGGAGTTCCGCGGCAATGGCGGGAAAGAACGCGTTGCCCTCCACCGCCTCGGCGACGCCCGCGGCCCACTCCCGGATTGCCTCGGCGCAAGTGGCGCCCGTCCGTCGTTCCGGACCGGCGATCCCCTCGAACAGGCTGCCGACCAGCGCCGCGACGAGCTCATCCTTGTTGTGGAAGTACTTGAACACCAGCGCCTTGCTCAGCCCTGCCTGCGCCGCGATCTCCGCGACCGTGGCGACGCCTAGCCCCCGCGCGCCGATCACCTCGGCGGCAGCCTTGAGGATTTGCGGCACCCGTTGGGCGCTGACATCCGGTCTTGGGCTCATCGCTGCTCCCTGGGACGCTGCATGGCGAAGTAACTGACGCCATGTTCTTCGCGCCGATCGGCCACCTCGTAGCCGAGTCGGGCAAAGATCGGCAGGTTGGCTTCCCGCGTGGTCTCCAGCCAATGCGGCGTGCGGTCCGCGTGGCTCGCCGCGAACAGCGCGCGTCCGACGCCGGCACCGCGGCGCGCCGCATCAACCGCTACGAACTCGACGATCCTTGCACCGCCAGCCGGAAAGGTCCGCGTCCTTTGCCGGTCGTGGCCAATGGTGCGCCAGACCGGACCGGGGCCGACTGTGGCCAGTGCCCGCACCAGCCACGCTGCCTGCCGGCCGGCGCCCGGCCCATCCGTATGCCCGCCGACCAGCACCCCGAACAACGTGTCGCCCTCGAACGCTCCCAACAGCCGGCCGGGTGTTGGTGCGAGCAGTGGCAGGAGCGTCCGAAACCACCGGGACGGCCCATCCTTGCGTCTGATGATATCGAGCACCCCGACATCATCGGCAAAGGCGACCGACAGCAGGCGCACCGCTGCCTCGCGCTCGGCCGGTGCAAGCTCGCGGACGATCACGGCGCCGCCCCGTTTCTCTGCCTGCGGGCAAAGGGCGCTTCCTTGAGCAGGTGCGCAACGAGCAGTTTCAACAGCAGCAGCGGCAGGAACCAGCCGAGACCGGGAACAGTCAGCAGCGGCAGTTGCGCCAGCACAATGCCAAGCCCGGTGACGCCCATCGCGATCGGTCGCTGCAGGTAGAGCGGCGCCAGGACAATCAGCACTGCCGCCAGCATCAGATAGCCATAGGCTGCGAGGAAATAGGCCACCGCATCGGTGGGGAACACCGCCGCCACCGCCGCTATGTGGATGCCGTGCACCGCGACGAACTTCAGGTGGGCGGCCCGCCCATGCCCGGGCCGGTGATACCAGCGCTTGGCCGCGGCCGTCGCATTGGTGACGAGACCTCCACCGAGATCGGCCGCCAGCACGATCGCCACGACAATAGCGACAGGTCCCCCGGCGAAACCACCCGACCAGCCGAAGCTGCCGACGCAGGCTGCGGCGATACCGAGCCCCAAAACCAGTTGCACCCATTCCTCGGCCGACGTCGCACCCGGACCGACGAAGCGGTCCCAGGCTCCGAGGCTCCCCTGCCGCGGTGCGGGCGGCGTCCATTCGATATCAGGCATCGCATTTCCTATAATAACTGTCCGGTCAGTTATTATAAAGACAGCGCAATGCCCTGTCCATCCGGTCGCAGTGGCTATCGGCGCTTTGTGCTTGCCTTTCGCGCGACGACTAACCAAAAGGCGATTGACCCTCACTGAGCGAGATCCGCCGATGAAAGCCGCCGTCGTCGTGTTCCCCGGCCTCAACCGCGACCGCGACATGATCGCCGCGCTGACCAAGATCGGCGGCGAAGCGCCGGCAATCGTCTGGCACAAGGACGCCGAGATCCCCAGGGTCGACCTGATCGTCATCCCCGGCGGCTTCTCCTACGGCGACTACCTGCGCGTCGGCGCCATCGCCGCGCGCTCCCCGGCCATGGATACCATTCGCGAACGCGCCGCACAGGGCGTCAAGGTGATGGGGGTCTGCAACGGCTTCCAGATCCTCAGCGAGGCCGGGCTGGTCCCCGGCGTGCTGATGCGCAATGCCTCCCTGAAGTTCGTCTGCCGCGAGGTGAAGCTCTCGGTCGAGAATGCCTCGACTGCGTTCACCAGCGGCTACTCGCAGGGTCAGGTGATCCGCTGCCCGGTCGCCCACCACGACGGCAACTACTTCGCCGATGCCGAGACGCTGGCGGCGGTGGAAGGCAATGGCCAGGTGGCGTTCCGCTATGCCGAGGGCACCAACCCGAACGGCTCGCTCAATGACATCGCGGGTGTCTTCAATGCGAACAAGAATGTCCTCGGCCTGATGCCGCATCCCGAGAACCTGATCGAGAGCGCCCACGGTGGCACCGACGGCCGGAACCTGTTCGCGGCGCTGCTCGAGGCGGCCTAAGCACTAGCGCTCAAATTCCCCTCGGCGCCTTGATTGCGGGCGCCGGCAGTGCAACCATCCTGAGATTGCGGCGCAGCACTGGCCCCGGGAGAAAGGGCGATGGCTTCGTTCGGACGCGCAGCGCGGTTTGAGGCCGCGGCACTTCTTCTTGCAACGAGTTTCCTGATGGGCGGCCTGGCCGCCCTTTTCGTTTTCACCGGCAGCGCCGGGGCGCAAGGGCCATATCTCGAAATGGTCGAGATCGTACCGGACGATCCCGGCAATGACCCACGCTGGATGGTCTCTGACGGGCACATCTCGATCGAGGACTCCCAGTACAAGACCTACCGTGCCGACTACACCTGGACCCAGCCACCGCGCACCAGCGACGGGGCGGGGTTCACCGTCAACCTGACCATCGAGGGCAAGGCGACGCCGAACCGGATCTACGCCGGCATCGGCATCAACAGCCCAAGCGGCGGGTTCGAGTTCGACAAGGATCCCGCGGGCGCAGACGTGTCGGTTCCGGACGCACAACCGGGCGGTTCGGAAAGCCGGACGAACTCGCTCTCCGTGCACGTGACGCCTTCCCCTACTCTTTCGGACGGCTCGATCGTCGAAGTTCGTGTGGGAGCGTATTTCGGGTATGGTGTTACCTACCGCTACCGGGTCTCGGCGACCGACACCGGCGGCACCACCGGCGGAGGCGATGACACCGGTGGTGTATCGGATGAAGGACCGTTGCAGGTTCAGGTCGATTGTCCGACCGAGATCGTTGTCGGCGCCCTGCCCAGCCTCAACTGCCACCTGCTGATCAGCGGCTACCGCCGCAATACCGCCGATCCGGTGGAAGTGCTGGTGCCGGACATGCTCGACCAGTTCGGCAACCACGCCAACGGTATCCAGGTCGTCGACCTCGATGGTGCGCAGGACGTGTTCAACTGGTCGGGCACCTATAGCTGGGGCTTCTTCGTCTATGCCTGCCAAGCCCCCAATATCGGCGCCAACTGCTACAACAACGTCGCCGCAGCAGGCCCGGCAAGCATCCGGGTGATCGTCCAGCAGAAGGGGCTGCAGCCGGTCAACCTGCAGCTCAGCTGGAGCGTCGTCGCGCGCGGCGGAGGCGGAAATCTCGGCCAGTTGGGCCAGGAAGTGCGGATCGGCAGCCGTTGGATTGCTAGCGCCTTCCTCAACAACGAGACCGGGGTGCCCACCAATACCACCATCCTGCTCGATTGGCTCAGCGCCCGCTGGACCCTCGACCCGGTGGATGGTGGTTATGTCCGGATCCACAGCGTGTGGAAGCCGGAGGCCTACCTGCACGTCCAGAACGGCGTCCTCGAATCCGGCCCCATCCAGCCCGACTGGCAGTCGGCGATGTGGCAGATGGAGCCCTCGGGCGGCGGCTACTACGTCCATTTCCGCAACGTCGCGCAGGGCGACACCTATCTCAATGTCGAGAATGGCACGTTGGTCCTCACCCCGATCGGGCAGGATTGGCTGAGCGCCGACTGGTGGCTGCTGCGCTAGCGACGTTTCGGTCGGAAGGCTTTGAGGCGACCTGCCACTGCCGTGCCTGTCCTGCCACCGGGTCATCCCCGCGCGGAAGCGGGGACTTCCGTTTGCGATGGTGCAGCAGGCAAGAAAACAGAGGTTCCCGCTTTCGCGGGAATGACCCGGTGGTTGGCCCAAAAACCCGACATTCCGGGCAGGACGTGCCACGCGTCCCGCTTGCGCAGGGGTAAGCCGGCGGCAACCCAGGCCATGCGCCAGCGACGTCGACCTTAGGCAAAACTGGCGATGGCGGTCGGCGCGGCCGCCATCTATTCTCGTCCGCATTGCAACTGGTTAGCTGAGTTGTGCTTTGCGGATTTTGCTCGCTCTTGCCGGTCTCGCCGCCGGCGTGGTTGGTCTGGCCATCGACGGCTGGGAGATCTTTCCTTCAGTGATGGCGGCATCGGCGGCCAACCCGGTGGCCCGCAGCTTCCCCGATGCGTTCATCTATTTCTGGACCTTCTTCACCCACCTCACCAACCTGTGGCTGGTGATGACCTATGTCGCGGTGCTGAGCGGCTGGAAGGGACTCGCCTGGTTCAGCCGCCCGGTCATCATGGCGTCGGCGGCGGCGTTCATCACTCTCGTAATGCTCTACTACCACTTCATGCTGGCCCCGACGCTCGACATGCAGGGTGGGCTCGCCGTAGCGACCTGGCTGCTGCACTACGTGGCGCCAATCATCTATCTCATCTGGTGGGCGCTGTTCGCACCACACGGGGCGCTGCGCGTTCCCCATATCGGGCTGATGCTGCTGCCGGGCATCGGCTACGTGGCATGGGTGCTGCTGCGCGGCGCCGTCGTGCACGAATACCCCTATGACATCCTCGACGCCGGCAAGTTCGGTTATGGCGGCGTCGCCATCGGCGTGGCCGTGCTGCTGGTCGCTGTGACCATCTTCTCGATCGTCCTCCTCGTCGCCGATCGGCTGCTGGCGCGCCGTTCGGCCTCGGTTTGACGGCCACCCATGGCAATGCCTTACTGGCCGCATCGGCTGGAGGGCCCCGATGAGTCTCAAGCGTCTGGTGACACTGCTCGGACTGGTCGTCGGTGCCGCGACGCTGATGCTGCAGTTCTATCTGTCGATCCAGCTGCGGCTCGCCAAGGGCGACAACCTGCTCGCCGCCCTGTGGTTCTTCTTCACCTTCTTCACCATCCTGACCAACGGCATGCTGGTGCTGATCTACCTGTCAGAACTCACCGGCGCGCGCTGGCTCGACTGGTGGCGGGCATCGGCAACCCGCGCCATGATGGCGGGGATCATGGCGGTGGTGACTGTGTTCTACCACGTCATGCTGGCCGGCCTCTGGCAGCCCACCGGGCTGCATCTCGTCGCCGATATCGTGCTGCACTATGTGGCGCCGCTCTGCTTCATCGCCTGGTGGTTGCTGTTCCAGCCGCACGGCCAGCTCGGCTGGCGCGACATTCCGTCGATGACGGTGTTCCCGCTCGCCTACCTCATTTGGGCAATGTTCCGCGGCGCCCTCGTCGGCGAGTACCCCTACCCCATCCTCGAAGCCAACACGCTGGGCTACGGCCAGGTGGCGATCAACTGTCTCGTCATGTTCGTGGTCTTCGTCACGCTCTTTGCCGTCGCCATCGGCATCGACCGGTTGCTTGGACGGCGCCGCACCGCGCAGCAGTGACTTGTTTGTGACAGCGAGGCGCACGTAAGCTTCGGCCTACGCCTATGGGCGGGCGGGAGTGCCTATGAGTTTCCAGTGGTCGCAGAGCGATGCCACCGTCGCCGACGGTTTCCTCCGCATCGCGCGCGAACAGATCGGCAAGGCCATCGCCGGGGCCGAAAACGCCGCGGAGGCGCCGGAGCGACGCGTGCACGAGGCCCGTCGCCGCTGCAAGAAGCTGCGCGCCCTGTTCCGCCTGATCCAGTCCGATTTCGGCGCCTTCGCTACCGAGAACGCTTTCGTCCGCGACGCTTCGCGCGGCCTCGCCGCCGCCCGCGACATGCGAGTCACCCGCAACACCTATATCGAACTCATGGCCTGGGCACGCCATCCGGTGGCGCCGGACGACGGCGATGCCGCCCCAAACACCTCGAGGGAAACCGAAGCGCTGCAGCTGTTCGCCGGTCAGATGCGCGAGCTGGAGGCGCGCAGCTCGCAATGGCGGCTGGACGGGATCCGCCTGTCGACGCTGGCATCGGGGCTGAAACGCACCTATCGCAGTGGCCGCCGGACCCGGGCCCATGCCGAGCATCGCCGCAGCGACGAAGCCTTCCACGAGTGGCGCAAATACGCCAAGTACCACTGGAACCAGCTCGGGCTGATCGAAGGCTGCGCCGCCGACACCATCCCCTCGGCCCACAAATGCGCTGGCGATCTCGCTGACCAGCTCGGCCTGCATCACGATATCGCCATGCTGCGCGACCTGTTGCAAACCTCGCCCGCGGACCTCGGACCCGACGTAGATGTTGCCTTCGCGCTCGATGCCGCCGACCGCCGCCAGGCCGAAATCGAGGGCAGGATTGCGGCCCTCGGTCGGCAGGTATTCGCCGAAAAGCCGAGGGCCTTCAAGGCCCGCTTCATCGCCTATCTCGAAGGCTGGATACAACGCGAGGCCGCCGAGTAATGGGCATCGAGATCGAGCGCAAATATCTCATCGCCGGCGATGCCTGGCGCGACCTCGTCACCTCCAGCCAGCTGCTGCGCCAGGGCTATCTCACCGCCGGGAGCGGCGTCACCGTGCGCGTCCGGACCGTCGATGACAGCATCGGCTACCTCACCATCAAGAGCGGTGGTTCCGCTCTCGCCCGCGCCGAGTTCGAGTACGAAGTGCCCGTCGCCGATGCGCGGCAGATGCTCGGCTACGTCCGCGGCGCGCAGATCGAGAAGCTGCGCTACCTCCTCGATCTACCTGGCGGCGATTGGGTCGTCGATGAGTTCCAGGGTCGCCATGCCGGCTTGCTGATCGCCGAAGTCGAGCTCGAAAGTCCCACGGGGAAACTCGACCTGCCCGACTGGCTGGGCGACGAGGTGACCGGCGACCCGCAATACTACAATTCCAGCCTCGCCATGCTGGTGGGCGGGGAAATCTAAGGCGTTTTCGGTGTCATCGTGCGTGAGGTTTCGCTATAGGGGCAGCACGCGGATCAAGGCCGGAATCGCATGACCTTCAATAACCACGTCACCATCACCCCTGAGCTCGTTGCCGATCATGGGCTGAAGCTCGATGAGTACCAGAAGATCCTGCAGCTGATCGGCCGCGCGCCGACCTATACCGAGCTCGGCATCTTTTCGGCGATGTGGAACGAGCACTGCTCGTACAAGAGCTCCAAGAAGTGGCTGCGAACGCTCCCGACTACGGGCGAGCGCGTGATCCAGGGCCCGGGTGAAAATGCCGGCGTCGTCGATATCGGCGACGGCCAGGCCATCGTCTTCAAGATGGAATCGCACAACCACCCCAGCTACATCGAGCCCTACCAGGGCGCGGCCACCGGCGTCGGCGGCATCTTGCGCGACGTCTTCACCATGGGCGCCCGTCCCGTCGCCGCAATGAACGCCCTGCGCTTCGGTGATCCCAAGCACGAAAAGACCAAGCACCTGGTCTCCGGCGTCGTTGCCGGCGTCGGCGGCTATGGCAACTCCTTCGGCGTCCCCACCGTGGGTGGCGAAGTCGAGTTCGACGAGCGCTACAACGGCAACATCCTGGTCAACGCCTTTGCCGCCGGTCTCGCCGATACCGACAAAATCTTTTACTCCAAGGCCGAGGGCGTCGGCCTGCCGGTCGTCTATCTCGGCGCCAAGACCGGTCGCGACGGCGTGGGCGGCGCCACCATGGCGTCGGCCGAATTCGGCGACGACATCGAGGAAAAGCGCCCGACCGTGCAGGTCGGCGACCCCTTCACTGAAAAGCGCCTGCTCGAAGCCTGTCTCGAGCTGATGGCCACCGGCGCGGTGATCGCCATCCAGGATATGGGCGCTGCCGGCCTTACGTGCTCGGCCGTCGAAATGGGCGCCAAAGGCGACCTCGGCGTCGAGCTCAACCTCGACATGGTACCGGTCCGCGAAGACGCCATGACCCCCTACGAGATGATGCTCAGCGAAAGCCAGGAGCGCATGCTCATGGTGCTGCATCCCGAGAAGGAAGCCGAGGCCCGCGCCGTCTTCGAGAAGTGGGAGCTCGACTTCGCCACCGTCGGCCATACCACCGATGATCTCCGCTTCCGCGTCATGTGGAAAGGCGAGGAAGTCGCCAACCTGCCGATCAAGGAACTGGGCGACGAAGCGCCGGAATACGACCGCCCATGGGTCGCGCCGGTACCGCCCAAGCCGCTCGCCGCCGACGACATCCCACAGATGGATATTGCCGATGCGCTGCTGAAGCTGCTCGGCTCGCCCGCGCTGTCATCGCGCCGCTGGGTCTACGAGCAATACGATACGCTGATCCAGGGTAATTCGCTGCAGCGCCCGGGCGGCGATGCCGGCGTCATCCGCGTCGACGGCCACCCGACCAAGGCGCTGGCCTTCACCTCCGACGTCACCCCGCGCTATTGCGAGGCCGACGCCTATGAGGGCGGCAAGCAGGCCGTCGCCGAGTGCTGGCGTAACCTCACGGCTACCGGTGCCGATCCGCTGGCCGCCACCGACAACCTGAATTTCGGCAACCCCGAGCGCCCTGAGATCATGGGCCAGTTGGTCCATGCGGTGAAGGGCATCGGCGACGCCTGCCGCGCGCTGGGCTTCCCGATCGTCTCGGGTAACGTGTCGCTCTACAACGAGACCAACGGCCGCGGCATCCTGCCGACCCCGACCATCGGCGGCGTCGGCCTGATCCCCGATTGGTCGAAGATGGCCCGCGCTGCCTTCGCTGCCGAAGGCGAGGCGATCCTGTTGTTCGGCGCCCCGGATTGGTGGGGCACCCATCTCGGCCAATCGATCTATCTGCGTGAGTTGTTCAACCGCAAGGACGGCACCCCGCCGCCGGTCGATCTCGAGCACGAAAAGAAGGTCGGCGACCTGGTCCGCATCCTGATCCGCGACGGCATCGCCACCGCTGTGCATGATCTCTCCGATGGTGGCCTCGCCATTGGCCTCGCCGAGATGGCGATGGCTTCCGGCATCGGCGCCACGGTCAACCAGCTCGATGGCGGCGACCCGCTGCCGCTGTTCTTTGGCGAAGACCAGGGCCGCTACCTGGTCACCATGAGCCGCGCCAACCTCGATAAGTTCTATGCCGAGGTCTACCCCTATGCCGGCGTCTTCGCCCCGTGGATCGGCAACACCGGCGGCACCTCGCTGACCCTCGGCGAAGCCCGCCCCCTGGCGATTTCCGAACTCAAGGCGACGCACGAAGGCTGGTTCCCGCAGTTCATGTCGGGCGAGATCGCCGAGGTCTGAGGCTAGCCTGGCTGCAGGTTTGCCTGACTGAGAGAGACGGCCCCCTCCCATCCTTCCCCCTCAAGGGGGAGGTGCCCCGCCGGTTAGATTGGCACGATCGAAAACTGAGCTTCGACTCTTCATCTCCCCCTTTATGGAGGCGGCCGGGAGGGGGCCGTCTGCTGCAGTGACGCACCCGCCCCAATGCCAAATTCGTGAGCCGATGTAACAATCCGACCCGCCAATGCGTATATATGGCGCATCCCAAATAATGGAGACCATCATGACGACCACTGAGCGGGCGGTTCTGGCTGGCGGGTGTTTCTGGGGCGCGCAGGAGCTGCTGCGTCACAAGGACGGGATCATCTCCACCCGGGTCGGCTATTCGGGCGACGACGGCAAGGCCAACGCCACCTATCGCGACCATGGCGACCATGCCGAGGCAGTCGAGATCATCTTCGATCCGGACCGCATCAGCTATCGCGATATCCTCGAGTTCTTCTTCCAGATCCACGATCCCTCGACCAGGAACCGGCAGGGCAACGATGTCGGCCGCGCCTATCGTTCGGCGATCTTTTACGAGAACGCCGAGCAGAAGGCCGTCGCCGAGGACACCATCAAGGATGTGGACGCCTCCGGCCTGTGGCCCGGCAAGGTGGTGACCGAGCTGCAGCCGGTCGGCCCGTTCTGGAACGCCGAGCCCGAGCATCAGGACTATCTGCAGCGCATCCCCAACGGCTACACCTGTCACTGGGTGCGGCCCAACTGGAAGCTGCCGAAGCGCCAGGCCGCCTGACGCGACAAAGAGTTCACGGGCGCTGGGAAACCGGCGCCCGTCTCGTTGAACACCCCTGCCCCGCATGCCATATCTCAACTGGGCTCAACCACCGGGAGACTTGCCATGGGCATGGCCGCCAACGAAATCGAACGCCGCATCCTCAAGGCGCTTCCCGACGCCATCGTCGAAATCCGCGACCTCGCCGGCGACGGCGACCACTACGCCGCGACCGTCACCTCCGAAGCCTTCCGCGGCAAGACCCGCGTCCAGCAACACCAGATGGTCAACGCCGCCTTCGGCACCGACATGGGCACGGTGTTGCATTCGCTCGCGCTGCAGACCAAGGCACCGGATTGACCCTTCATCCTCCCCGCCCCGCAGGGGAGGATCAGAAACCGAGACCGCACCGTGACCCGCACAGTCCTGTTCGACGTCGATGGCGTGCTCGTGCACGGCTATCATGCGCGCCCGGAAAAGCAGGTTCGCTGGGATGAAAACCTGCTCGCCGACCTTGGCGTCGATCCCGAGCGGTTCAAGACTGAGTTCATCTACGACATCTTCATCAAGAAGGTGATCGTCGGGCAGATGTCGCTGCTCGAGGCGCTTGATCGCACCCTGCCCCGCCTCGGCTATCGCGGCCCCTCCATGGCTTTTGCCGGCTACTGGCTTAGCCACGACAGCAACGTCAACCAGCCGCTGCTCGATGTCGTCGCTCGGTTGAAGGCTGCCGGCACACGGCTCTACCTCGCCACCAACCAGGAGCACATGCGGGCCCAATGGCTGTGGCAGCAGCTGAAATTCGGCGAGCTGTTCGACGACATGTTCCACTCGGCACGGGTCGGCCACGCCAAACCCACAAGACCTTACTTCGACTGGGTGGCCAACCGCCTCGGTCCGCAAGCCGAGCCACCGCTGTTCTTCGACGACCGCGACGATATCGTGAAGGCCGCCCGCGCCCATGGCTGGGAAGCGGTGCAGTACGACGAACTCGGCGACGTCACCGGTCATCCCTGGATCGCGGAGCGGCTCAAGTGAACTGGACGATCCGGCCGAGGCAGACCGGAGATGGCGAGGCAATGCAGCGCCTGCACCAGCGCGCCATCATGGCGACATCCGAGACTCACTACTCGCTGGAGCAGCGCGAGAGCTGGGCCTTCGGCCTGCGACCCGAGCAGTATGTGACGCCCGCCAACGGACACTTCGACGTCGTCGTGGTGGACGACGTCATCGTTGCCTTCTGCGACCATAGCCTCGACGAAGTGATCGGCCTCTACATCGACCCGGCCCATCAGGGCCGCGGCATCGGCAGCGCGCTCCTCAGTCAGGCCGAAGGCCGGATGCGAAATGCCGGCACTACGCTCGCCAAAGTCCATTCGGCGCTCTCGTCGCAGAGCTTCTATGAACGGCACGGCTACCGCGAAACCGAGCGCACCACCCATCGCAGCCGCGGTGGCCTGATACTGCCCAGCGTCCGGCTGCAGAAACAGCTCTAGTCATCTAGAGCATCGTCAAATGCCGATGACCACCTCGACAGCGCCGCATTGCAGGACTATCTAACAGAAGAGCGGAGCCGGCATCCTCCCCGGCCTGAAAGGCATGCATATGAGCGACATCAACGCACTGATCGACGAGCAGGTGAAGAACAACGACGTGTTCCTCTACATGAAGGGCACGCCCGACTTCCCGATGTGCGGCTTCTCCGGCCGCGTCGTGCAGATTCTCGGCTACCTCGGCGTCGACTACCAGACCGCCAACGTACTGGAGAACCAGGACCTGCGCGAAGGCATCAAGGCCTACGCCAACTGGCCGACCATCCCGCAGCTCTACGTCAAGGGCGAGTTCGTCGGCGGCGCCGACATCGTCACCGAAATGTTCCAGGCCGGCGAACTGCAGTCGCACCTCGCCGACAAGGGTATCGCGGTCAAGCAGACCGCCTGACGCCAGCATAGAGACTACACTGCAAAGGCCGCGCCCATCGGACGCGGTCTTTGCATCGATGCTAGCCGCGCTGCCGCATGACGATGGCTGCGAACCTCTCACTGTCACGGATGGCGGCAAACGCCCAGTGCTGCTCCAGCCATTCGGCCTGCCCCTGCCACCCGGTGCTCACCATCCGATCCAGACACCGGAGCGCTCGCTGCGGTTCACCGGCCAGCGCCCAGGCGCCGGCCGCGTGGAAATCGTGCCAGAGCACGCTTTCGGCAGCCGCCTCGAGGTGCATCGCCCAATCCCGGCACTGCGCCTCACTGAGATCACCGACGTTCTCCGCCGGCAGATTGCTGGAATAGCCAAGATACTGGCTTCGTTGCCGGAATCCGGCGGCTTCAGCGATACGGATCGAGCCGGCGTTCGAGGCGTGGCAGTGCCAGCCGATATCCAAGATCCCCCGGCGCAGGCACTCGTTGACCGCCGCCACGGCGGCGGCGCGCCCCAGCCCGAGCCGACGGAACCCGTCTTCCGTTCCGACCCCCAGCTCGGCCCGGTTGCCGACCACGCAGTCGGCGAGGCTATGGCTGACCACCGCCCCGTTGCGCAGCACCGCATAGCCGACGCCCCTGTCGAGGAAATCCTCGAAGGATCGCCAACCATCCCCCTCGTCCTCGGCAAACTCGTGCAGCGCGGGATAAGCCGCCATACTGTTCCGGTCGATCGGCACCAGTTCGAACCCCTCCGGCAATCCGACGCCGGACCCGGCGTGCTCGAGCTCGAACCGCAGCCGCGGGTGCGGCCGCGCAAATGGGTTGTCCCATATCTCGGAGAGCCGGAAGACCCAGTTGTCCTCGGGCAGGAAATAGGTCCAGGCTGGGATCAGCGCCCGCAGCGCGTCGGGCTGCATCAGTTGTCCTGGATCGCCGGCAAGGTAGCTGGTCTCGCCATCGGAGATCAGCGTCATCGATGGTCGGATGGGGTCGTCAGCCCACACCTCGCCATCCAAACCGCCCGCGAGGATCGCGGCGGCTGGGGCGTGGCGGGAGATGGTCTGCGTCAGAAGGGGTCGGACGGCCTCATAAGCGGTCTCGTCGAGGAGTTGCATTGTGCAAGTATCCTGCAATTGCGGCGCGCGAGGCGCCGCTGCCAGTCGAAAGAGCGGTGAAACCGCTCACAAAGATGCCGGCATTGGCCCGCCGGCGCTCGGCGATAGCTGCTGTCATCTGTGATCCTCCCGACTGCGTAGAGATTGCGGCGTTGCAGGTAACCTGACGCGGCTCAGTACGCCAGCCCAAACTGGATCTCGATGCGGTGGTAGCGCCCGCCCTGCCCCGCCCACTGGTGGTAGATCTCGCGGCTCTCGCCCGAGAATGCATGGCGCGACACCTCGATATCCTGCACCAGCGGCGCATAGCCCTGGGTGAACAGCGTCCGCATCGTCCCCTGGTGCATGGCGCTCGCGACCATGATCGGCTCGAGCCGTTCGAGCGTGAACGATCCCTCATAGCCGCCGGCGTCGACAATCGGCCGGCAGAAGCGAATGTCGAAGACTGTCCTGCTGTCCTTCGGCAGGTGCTGCGACACGAATAACCACGGCCCGGCGATGGCGAGCCCGCGCCGCTCGATTTCGGCATCGATCGCGGCGGTGATCTCGAGTGCCGCCAACCTCACCTCAGGGATAGTGAGCCGTCGTGCGACGCTCACGACCAGCATCGCCTCGGTTTCCTTGATGTCCATCGCGCCCTCCAGCTGCCGGGCAAGCTGCTCGACGCTCAGGTTCGGGGCAAGCCGATCGCTGGAAATTCCTTCCAGCGATGACGACTGCGAGGACCGATGGGGAAATAATCTTCCGCTCAGGCCGAGCGGCGCAGCATCACGTCGGCGGCCCGCGCCGGAACGTCAGCGGCGAAGCGCTGCTCGCGCAACGGCCGCACCCGCCGCGTCGCCTCGGCATAGAGCGGATGCGCCTTATAGGCAGCCAGCGCTGCCTCATCGGCGAACTCGGCATAGACCACCACATCGACCTCGTTGCCGAACTGATCGACCTTGGAGTTCCGCGTCACTTCGAAATGCTCCGAGTGCGGGATCTGGCCCAGCAGCATGAGCCCCTCGACCACGGCGTCGAGGTTGGCGGGCTTGGCAGTGAAGAAGACGATATGGCGGATCACGAGTCGAGGCTCCGTTGCTGCCAGGGGATATAGTGCTCCACGATCACCGGACAAATGCGGCATGAGGCCACGATCACGCAAGGTGATGGCTGGCATAACCAAAATGCGTTTCCTGCACTGCCTGCCCGGCGTGTAAGTACACAGCTCCTGTTTCCCGCCCGTCGAGTCACCCAGCCATGTCCTCGATCACCGCCTCCCGCTCAGTGGCGACGCCACTCATTGCGCTGATCGTCTGTGGCTGCATCATCGCGGCCGTGACCAATGGCATCCGAACCAGCTTCGGTCTGCTGACCCTGCCGATGACCGCCGATCTTGGGCTGACGCGCGAAGCCTGGGGCATGGCCATGGCCATCCAGAACCTCGCCTGGGGTATCGCCCAGCCCTTCGCCGGTGGCCTCGCCGATCGCTATGGCACTGCCAAGGTGATCGTCGGCGGCTTGCTGATCTATGCGGCGGGCCTCGCCTTGATGGTAGTCTCGCCTACCGGTTCGATGCTGAACCTCACCGCCGGCGTCGTCACCGGCGTGGGTATCGCGACGTCGTCCTTCTCGATCGTCATGATCGCCTTCGGCCGCAGCGTGCCGCAGGAAAAGCGCAGCCTGGTTTTCGGCGTCGCGACCGCCGCATCGTCGTTCGGCCAGTTCGCATTCGCCCCGATCGGACAGGCTTTCATCAGCAATTTCGGCTGGCAGAGCGCGCTCATCTACGCCGCCGCCATCCTCGCGCTGGTGATCCCGCTCACCCTGGCGCTGCGTGGCCGGACCGAGCGCGCCACCGGCCAGGCGGACCTCAAGTTCATGGAAGCATTGAGCCGCGCCTGGGGCTTTGGTTCCTATCGGCTGCTGGTCATCGGCTTCTTCGTCTGCGGCTTCCACCTCGCCTTCGTCAACGTCCACATGCCGGCCTACCTTGTGCAGTGCGGCCTCGCGCCCGAAGTCGGCAGCTGGGCCATTGCGGTGATCGGGCTGTTCAACATCATCGGCTCGCTGCTCGCCGGCTATCTCGGCGGCCGGCTGCCCAAGCAGTTGCTGCTGGCCTCGATCTACTTCAGCCGCGCCGTGGCCATTGGCCTGTTCGTGCTGTTCCCGGTCACCGAGGTGAGCGCCTATGTCTTCGCCGCCGCGATGGGGCTGCTCTGGCTGTCCACCGTACCGCTGACCGCCGGCCTCGTGACGCTGTTCTTCGGTGCGCGCTACATGGGCATGCTCTATGGCGTCGCCTTCTTCAGCCACCAGCTCGGTTCGTTCGTCGGGGTGTGGCTGGGCGGCTTCGTCTACGATCACACCGGCTCCTACAGCCTCGTGTGGTATCTGGGCATCCTGCTCGGTCTCGCGTCGGCCGCCATTCACCTGCCGATCCGCGAGCGCAGCGCCACCAGCTTCCAGCTGCAGCAAGCTCCTTCCCGTTAAGGCTCCACAATAGCCTCCGCCTCTCGACAGTATTGATCAGCCGCGGGTTGCCAAAGGCCGGAGATGCGCGCATCTTCCCGGCCTTTCCGGCCCCTCCCCCGGCCAAAACTGAGCAAGCAATGTCCGATACATCTGTGGCCACGCGGGACCTGTCCCGCGTCGAATTCATTATCCTTGTTGCAGGGCTGATGGCGCTCAACGCGCTTGCCATCGACGTCATGCTGCCGGCCCTGCCCTATATGGGCGAAGCATTCGGCATCAGCCACGAGAACGAACGGCAGTTCGTCGTCGGCGTCTACATGTTCGGCTTCGGCATCGCCCAGCTTGCCTTCGGCCCGCTCACCGACCGCTTCGGCCGCCGTGGTCCGTTGCTGGTCGGCCTGGCCATCTACCTTGTCTGCGCCTTCGCCGCGACCTTTGCGCCGACCTTCGGCGCCCTGCTGGCGCTGCGTTTCGTCCAGGGCATGGGCGCCGCCGGCACCCGCGTCATCGCCACCGCTGTGGTGCGCGACAAGTTCTCGGGCCGCGAGATGGCGGAGATCATGTCGCTCACCTTCATGGTGTTCATGGCCATCCCGATCCTCGCGCCTGGTATTGGTCAGCTGATCCTGCTCGCCGGCCCGTGGCAGTATATCTTCCTGTTCATGGGCGGCCTCGCCACGGCGATCAGCCTGTGGGCCTTCTTCCGCCTGCCCGAGACCATGCATCCGGAATACCGCCGCCCGCTCAGCTTCAGCTCGGTCGTCGATGGCTTCCGCATTGTCGTCACCAACCGCGTGGCGCTGTTCTACGGCCTTGCCGGCACCTTCCTGTTCGGCGCCATGTTCGGCTTCATCTCGGCAAGCCAGCAGATCTTTGTCGAGATCTATGGCCTCGGGCCGTATTTCCCGGTGGCCTTCGCTGCCATGGCCGGCACCATCGCCATCGCCCAGTTCATCAACTCCCGCGTCGTCCGACGCTTCGGCATGCGCCGGCTGAGCCATGCCGCAGCGCTGGTCTATCTCGGCGCTGCCGTCATTCTCGTGGGGGTGGCGCTGATGGGGCCAGTGCCGTTCCCGGTGTTTTTCGGCTTGCTGATGGTGATCCAGTTCTTCTTCGGCTGGGCCGCGTCGAACATGAACTCGCTGTCGATGGAGCCGCTCGGCAACGTCGCCGGCACCGCCGCCTCGGTCTTCGGCTTTACCCAGACGGTTGGGGGCGCGCTGATCGGCACCTATATCGGCCAGCACTTCAACGGCACCATCGTGCCCAATGCGCTTGGCTACGCCACCATGGGCTCGCTGGTGCTGCTCTCGATCCTCATCGCCGAAAAGGGCAAGCTGTTCGGCGTCAGCCCGCAGTACGAGACGCATCACGGCGAGGGTGGCGCTCACTGAGGCGGTTGAAGCGACCCACCAGCGAATACCCACCCACCATGTCGCCGGTGGGTGGGTAAAGGCCGTTCCCAGTTGCCTGGCGGTGGCAACCGATCCTCAGCCCTGCTTGCGACCCACGAAGATCGTCCAGCCGAGCATCGGCCGGATGATCCGCTGGTAGTGCATCCAGTCTTCGCGGCTCTTTGCCAGCACTTCCGCATGGTCGCGATGACCAGGATTCTCGCGCGCCCAGGTCAGCGTCGCATGCCGCTGATGGCTCTGGTAGCGCTCATAGTCGGCGTCGGACGCGCTGATCGTCGCTGACACCTCGGCGCCGTGCCGCTCCATCACGCCGATCATGCTCACCGTATCCGGCGGCAGGATATCACCCTTCGGCACGACCGGCGGATGCCGGAGCACGGTGGTCCCCAGTACCAGCGAACCACCGGGCTTGGCGGCGGCGGCCATCCATTCGAGCGCCGCCGGCACGTCGCCCAGCGATGCTGCCGCACCGAGGCAGAGCACCACATCGTACGACTCGGGCTGCACCTGAAAACCCTTCACCGAGGCATTGTGGAACGTCAGCCGTCCCCGGGCCGGGCTCTTGCGCCGTGCCGCTTCGAGAAAGCGCGCGTTGATGTCGATCCCGACGCCCTGGATGGCGAATTTTTCTGCCCAGTGCCGCATCAGCCAGGCCTTGCCGCAGCCCATATCGAGCACGCTAAGCCCGTCACGGATCGAACAGTAGTCATCGAGCAGGCGCAGCTTCCGATCGGTGATCGGGTTCTGGATTTCGACCTCGCGATCGGCGATCGCCCAATAGTTCAGCTGGTCCAAACCGCGTCTCCCCTCGCCGATCAGATCTGCCCACTATACCGTAAACACCTCTGAGCGCAGTAAATTCCAGGTATCGGGGTCACTCGCAATTAACAGTCCGCCGTCGCGGTGGCTCGGCAGGTAGTCCGAGCCGTCAAAGCGCGCCACATAGCCACCGGCCTCCTGCGAGATCAGCGTTCCGCCAAGGTGGTCCCATGGCATCAGCTTGTTGAACATCACGAAGTGCGAGAAGCCTGTCGCGAAGGTGCGGTAGTCGTGCCCGGCGACGCGATAGTTGGCCGCCACCCTGATCTTGGCCAGGTTGGCCAGCACCTTCGGCTTGCTCTCGGCCGGCAGGAAGGTGATCGACACGTGGCCGACCAGATCCGCCAGCCCCGGTGCTGTTGCCACCTTGAGCCGCCACTGCGTGCCGTCCGGACGCCGCTGCCAGGCACCGCCGCCCCGCTCGGCCAGCACCCAGTCATCGCCCATCGGATCATAGATGATCCCGGCGATGGTCTCGCCATTCCTGACCACTGCCGCCATCGTCGCAAACAGCGGCAACCCCGCTGCGAAATTCGCCGTGCCATCAACCGGATCGACGATGATCGCGAATTCGGCGCGGTCCAGTTCGTCCAGCAGCGCCGGTTCGGCAGCTACCGATTCCTCGCCGACGAACAGCGCCTCCGGCCAGGCCGCCTGAACCTCCGCCTTGATCCGCCGCTCCGTCTGCTCGTCCGCCTCGGTGACGAGGTCGATCGCGTCGGTCTTCTGCCGGACCATGCCGGCGTCGAGGTGTCGGAAGCGCGGCAGGATTTCGGCCTTGGCCGCATCGCGCAGGATGACGGCAAGACGGTCGATATCGAAGCTGGACATGGTCACTCTGGGTTGGGTGGTCGGGCTCAGCCGCTGGAGGCGCCATCGCCTGGCGCACCCTGGAGGCCGAGGAAATCGAACAGTTTCGGGTCGAGCAGGTGGCTCGGCCGTACGTTGCCGAGCGCCCGGATCATGACGTCCTTGCGGCCCGGCATCCGCTTCTCGATATCGTTGAGCATCGCCTTCATGGCGTTGCGCTCGAGCCCCTCCTGCGAACCGCAGAGGTCGCACGGGATGATCGGAAACGCCATGTGTTCGGCGAACTTCTCGAGGTCCGGCTCGGCGCAATAGATCATCGGCCGCAGCACCTCGACGTCGCCGTCGTCGTTCATCAGCCGCGGCGGCATCGCTGCGAGCTTGCCGCCATGGAACAGGTTCATGAAGAACGTCTCGAGGCTGTCCTCGCGGTGGTGCCCCAGCACCAGCGCCGAGCACCCCTCTTCCCGCGCGATGCGATAGAGGTTGCCGCGCCTGAGCCGCGAGCAGAGCGAGCAATAGGTCGCTCCCTGCGGCAGCGTGCTCGTCACCACCGAATAGGTGTCGCGATACTCGATCCGGTGCGCGATGCCGTTCTGCGTCAGCCACTCCGGCAGGATGTGCTTGGGAAAGTTCGGCTGCCCCTGGTCGAGATTGCAGGCGATCAGTTCCACCGGCAGCAGCCCGCGCCATTTCAAATCGAGCAGCAGCGCCAGCATGCCGTAGCTGTCCTTGCCGCCCGAAATGGCCACCAGCCACTTCTCCCCGGCCCGTGCCATGCCGAACTTCTCGATCGCCTCGCGCATGTTGCGCACGAGTCGCTTGCGCAGTTTGTTGAACTCGACGCTGCGCGGCGCCGCGGCAAACAGCGGATGCGTGCCGGAGAGGTCCTCGGCATCTGCTTCGAGTGCGGCTGGGCTGACGATCTGGTTCATGGCGCTGCTGTAGCAAACCCCACGCCTTACCGGAAGCTTGCGGTGATTTTAACTCGCGGCAAGGTTCACCCACATTCCTTGCCGGTTCCGAATTTAGTCAGTTAGATGACGCGACCTCACGGAACCCCAAGGAGTCTCCCTTGTTCCGCTCATTCTTCCCCAACCCCCGGCTGTTCTTCTCGTCGGCCGTCATCTGGATGCTGGCAGCGACGGTGCTGTTCTTCGTGGCCGGGCAGCCGCTCCGCGCTGCGATCAGCCTCGACCGCTATTTCGCTCCCGCCATCTGCGCGCCGAGTGAGGCGCCGGCCGCCGCAGCGACCGATCAGCCGGCCACAGCCGGCGATGCCGCGAGTCCCGCCCCTGCCGAGCCGGCAGCCGGGGCGTCACAAGCCAATCCCAACGCCCCTGCTACAACCGAAAGCGCAGCGCCTGCCGCAACGGCAGCGCCTGCCAACTGCGTGGTGGAAGACAAGAACTTCCTCAACGGCGGCAAGCTGTGGGAGTATCAGTATGTCCTGATGGTGGCCGTGCTGTTCTGTGCGTTCTGGTACTTCTACAAGCGCAACGAGTGGTACTGGTGGTCGGTGGTCAGCAGCACCGTCATCCTGCTCGTCATCTATGCCCAGGTGCAGGTCCAGGCCTTCGTCAACGACTGGTCCGGGGTGTTCTTCAACACCATCCAGCAAGCGCTATCGACACCCGGCTCGGTAACGCCAGACCAGCTATATGGCCTGACCTGGACCATCGTGCTGGTCACCATCCCCAATGTGCTGGTGGCCGTGCTCCTGGCCTTCTTCACCTCGCACTACGTGTTCCGTTGGCGCAAGGCGATGAACTTCTACTACATGGCCCACTGGCCGGCGATCCGCGGCGTCGAAGGCGCGGCGCAGCGCGTGCAGGAAGACACCATGCGGTTCGCCACCATCATGGAGGACCTGGGCACCGCGTTCTTCGACTCACTCATCACGCTGGTGGTCTTCCTCCCCCTGCTCTGGAACCTGTCGAGCCACATCAGCGAACTGCCGATCTTCGGTGCGGTACCGGGCGGACTGGTCTGGGTGGCGCTGGTCGGCGCGGCCGCGGGCACCGCCTTGCTGGCGATCGTCGGCCTCAAGCTGCCCGGCCTCAACTTCAACAACCAGCTGGTCGAAGCGGCATATCGCAAGGAGCTGGTGTTCGGCGAAGATCACGCCGACCGGGCCGAGCCGCCCACGATCCGCGAACTCTTTGCCGGCGTGCAGCGGAACTACTTCCGGCTGTATTTCCACTACGCCTACTTCAATCTCGCCCGCTACGGCTACACCTACATGGTGGGCTACGTCCCGTTGCTGGTGATGGCTCCTTCGATCCTCGCCGGCACCCTGACCATGGGTCTCTACCAGCAGATCCAGATTGCCTTCGGACAGGTGTTCAGCTCGTTCCAGTTCTTCGCCCGCGCCTGGACGGTGATCGTCGAGCTGCAGTCGGTGTTCATGCGCCTCAGGAAGTTCGAGAGCTTCATCCCGCGCGACCAGGGACCGATCAAGGTCAGCGTCAGCGATGCCACGCCGGCGCAGTAAGCGCCGGCAAGGCCGCCAACGAAAAAGGGCCGCCCCATCGGGCGGCCCTTTCCAATTCCGTGGTTGGGTCCCGCGCGATTAGCGCGAGTAGAATTCCACCACCAGGTTCGGTTCCATCTGCACCGGGTACGGCACATCCGAGAGCGCCGGGACGCGAACGTAGACGGCGGTCTGCTTGCCGTGATCGACTTCCACGTACTCGGGAACGTCACGCTCGGCGAGCTGGTTGGCTTCGAGCACGATGCCAAGCTGCTTGGAGCGCTCACGCACCTCAACCTTGTCGCCGACCTTGACCTGGTAGGACGGGATGTTGACGCGCTTGCCGTTGACCAGGATGTGGCCGTGCGACACGAACTGACGCGCTGCGAACACGGTCGGCACGAACTTGGCGCGGTAGACGATGGCGTCGAGACGGCTCTCGAGCAGGCCGATCAGGCGCTCGCCGGTGTCGCCCTTGACGCGCGACGCTTCGGTGTAGAGCTTCTTGAAGGCCTTCTCGGTGATCGAACCGTAGTAGCCCTTGAGCTTCTGCTTGGCGCGCAGCTGCAGACCGTAGTCGGAGGTCTTGCCCTTGCGGCGCTGGCCGTGCTGGCCGGGGCCATAGGCACGGTTGTTGAGCGGGGACTTCGGGCGGCCCCACAGGTTTTCGCCAAGACGGCGGTCGATCTTGTGCTTAACTGAATCGCGCTTCGACATCGGAATCCTTTCATAGATCGTCGAAAGTGATTGCGCCCTCCTCTGCCCGTCCTTGCGGAACGGACCGACAGATTCTCTGAATTCAGGGAATCCCGGGTGCGCTCGAGGAGCCCGAGGGCTCGACAAGTGGGCGCGTGATAGAGGCGGAAGCCGCAGGAGTCAAGCGCCGCGCGCCGGTCAGACCATCTTGCGGTCGAGCGTCCGTTGGTTGCGCAGCCCTGGAAACAGCCGGCTCCACAACACGGCGATGGCGATCGAGCCGAAGCCGCCGATCACCACCGCCGGCACCGGACCGATGAGGTGCGCCACGGTGCCGGCGCGGAACTCGCCAAGCTCGTTCGAGGCGCCGATGAATACCGAGTTCACCGCGTTCACCCGGCCACGCACTTCCTCAGGCGTCCACAGCTGCATGATGGTCTCGCGGATGGTGACGCTCACCATGTCGGAAGCACCCACCAGTGCCAGCGCCGGCACCGAGATCCAGACCGTGGTCGAGAAACCGAACAGCACAGTGAAGGCGCCGAACAGCCCGACGAACAGGAACAGCAGCCTGCCGGCATGGTCGCGGATCGGGAAGCGGGTCAGGAACAGCGCCATGGCGATCGCCCCGATGCCCGGCGCCGCGCGCAGAAAGCCGAGCTCCTGTGGCCCGGCATGCAGAATATCCTTGGCGTAGATCGGCAACAGCGCCACCGCGCCACCCATCAGCACGGCGAACATGTCGAGCGAGATGGCGCCCAGCACCACCTTGTTCGAAAAGATGTAGCGAAAGCCGGCCAGCATGGTCTGGAGGCTGGTCGCCTGATGCGACTCCCGCTGCGGCGGCTTCGAGATCATCAGCACTGAACCCATGGCGATCACCAGCAGCACCGCGCCGGTGCCGAAAGCCACCGATGGCGCGATGCCGTAGAGCAAGCCGCCCACCGCCGGGCCGGCGATCGAGGCGAACTGCCAGGCCGACATGTTGGTGGTGATGGCATTGGCCAGGGCCTCGGGCGGCACCAGGTTCGGCGCCAGCGATTGCGCCGCCGGGCTCCAGAAGGCCCGCGCCGTACCGAGCACGACGAGGATGCCGAAGATCGGCCACACCTCATGCGCCTGGGCGTTGACGAAGGCGAGAAAGCCCAATGCGCAGAGCAACTCCACCCCGAGGCAGATCGCCATGATCATTCGCCGGTTGAAGCGGTCGGCGGTGAGCCCGGTGACGAGGATCAGCACCAGCGCCGGCAGGAACAGCGACAGCCCCACCAGCCCGAGCAGGAAGGCCTCGCCGGTGACGTCGTAGATCTGCCAGGCGATCGAAACCGACATGATCTGCACCGCAAAGCTTACCAGCAGTGTGGTCAGCCAGAAAAAGCGGAAGTTCCGGTAGCTGAAGGCGAGCTTGGAGGGCTCGGCGGCGGTGGGAGAAGACATGATGCAGCCTGATGCCACGCCCGCGCCGGGGGCGTCAAAGCATACTTTGGGCGTTGTCGATCCCGGTCGGCCTCAGCTTTCGCCCTTGGCCGCCTTCGCTGCCTCGGCTTGCCGCGCCTTCCGTCCCTGCCTGAGATGGGCCCGGTCGATCGACGAGATCACTCCGCGCAGCGTGCGGATTTCCTGGGTCGAGAGTTGCGCCCGGGAGAACGCGGCACGCAGGTTGTCGACCATGGTCGGCCGCTTGTCCTCGGTCTTGAAGAAACCGGTGCGATCGAGCGTTTCCTCGAGGTGGTGAAACAGCCCGATCAGTTCCTCGCGCGGCGCGGTCGGATCGAGCCCGCCGTTGAACGGCAACACCTCCCCCTTGTCCGCCTGCTGCCGCCACTCATAGGCCATCAGCAGCACGGCCTGCGCGATGTTCAGCGAGGCGAAGGCCGCCTCGACCGGGAAGGTGACGATGGCATCGGCCAGCGCCACTTCCTCGTTGTAGAGGCCCCATTTCTCCCGCCCGAACAGCAGCCCCGCCTTCTCCCCGCCGGCGATGTGCGAGATCATCCGCTGCGCCCCTTCCTCGGGGCCGTAGACCGGCTTCTGCATATCGCGGCGGCGCGCCGTGGTGGCGAACACCAGCTGCAGGTCGGCAATCGCCTCTTCGACCGTCGCGAACACCCGTACCTTGTCGATGACGTGGTCGGCTCGCGAGGCCGCGGCGATGGCCCGCTCGTTCGGCCACGGGTCGCGTGGGTTGACGATGCGCAGGTCCCACAGGCCGAAATTGGCCATGGCCCGTGCCGCCGTACCGATATTCTCGCCGAGCTGCGGTTCGCAGAGGATAATCGCCGGGCTCGGCCGGAACGTGAACTCCTGCGACTTGTCGGTTCCGGCCATCGGCGTCCTGCGTCCTTGTTTCAGTGCATCGGCGGGCGCCCCGATCCGTCGAAGTCGCAGACCACCACCTGGTCACGCCCTGCCCGCTTGGCCTCATACATCGCGCGGTCGGCAAGCGAAACCATTTCGGAGAGGCTGGCGCGGCTCGAGGCCTCGAATGTCACGCCGATGCTCACGGTAATCCGCTGCAGGCTGCCGCTCTCCAGCACCACCGCCAGGTTGGCGACGGCCTTGCGCATCCGCTCGGCCACAGCCTGCGCTTCACGGCGCGTCACCCGCGGCAACACCAGGGCAAACTCCTCGCCGCCGATCCGGCCGAACAGATCGCCCTGCCGGATCGCCGTGCGGATCGCTGCCGCCACCGCCACCAGCACGCGATCGCCCGATGGGTGGCCATGCAGGTCGTTGATCTGCTTGAAGTGGTCGGCATCGAGCACCAGCACGGCAACCGCCGCCTCTTCAGTCTGCAACTGCGCCAGGAGTTCGGTTCCCGCATCCATGAAGGTGCTGCGGGTCAGGGCGTCGGTAAGCGAGTCATGCCGCGCCAGCCGCTCGAGTTGCTCGATGCGCCGGCGGCGCTCCGCATTGACGCTGGCGATCACCATCGGCCCCAGGGCCACCAGTGCCACACCCATGTGCACCGCGGTGATCGCATCGCCGGTCACGTCGGCGCCAAGCCCGAGATCGAACAATCCCAGCTTGATGCCGATCATGGCGAGGCCGGAATAGATCATCACCAGCACCGCTGTCGCCGCCAGCGGCAGGCTCAGCGCACACCAGATCAGCGCCGGCACCGGGAACACGATGGCAACCGGATGCGCCACCAGCAGGGACAGCCCGATCGCCGCGGCAAGCACCAGTACTGGCAACAGCAGCGGCCATGCCCGACCTGCCCTGAAGCGTGGCAGCGGCAGCCACTTCGACGGCGGCGGTACTGTCAGCAGCACCGGCAGGAACGCCAGATAGTTCACCAGTTCTGCCGCAAACCAGCTGGCCCACGCTTCGAAATAGCTGAGGCTGGTGATCTCGCTCAGCGCTACTCCGCCAACGACGCCAGCCGCTGCCGAGGCGGCGCAGGCCATCAACACCAGCGAGATCACCCCCTGCGGTCGGGTCAACGCCTGGTCTTCCGGCTCTAGCGCACTGAACAACAGCGTGAAGGCGAGCACACCCACAAGGTTGCCGCCGGTCAGCACCAGGGCGAGGCGGAAGCTGTCTCCCACCACCATCGCCGCGGCCAGGTACCCAGCCGCCGCACCGACGATCGCGGGCAACGTACGCAATCGGCGCGAGCGTACCAGCACCCCGGCGAGCACGGCGTTGGCCGGCCAGAATGCGGCAAGGAACCCGGCCGGCCGTGACAGGCTGCCAGCGATAGCGGCAAGGAAGATAAGGATCGCGACGATCAGCACGTCGCGGGGATGAAACGCGAGAAAGCGGGGGATGCGGCTGCCCCCGGCCGCGGGCGTCAAGTCCATGGGGTCCTCTACAGGTGCGTCCATTCGCGACATCGCGCCGAACGCCTGACCCCTCAATCAGCATTCTGCCAAAACGCGATGCCTCAGCAGAAACCAGTAGAACACGCGTCCTGACTCGCGTCAGGCCGTTTGCATGCCAGCCATGCGGTTTTCGTAAGTCGACGGCATGCCGCTTTGGCCTTATCGTTACGCGCGCGTGATGTCAGGCCACCATGTGGTGGCTCAGTTCCTTCACCTTGCTGCCGCGCAGCCATTCCCGATCGAGAATGGCAAAATGCAGTTCCTCGTCCCACTCGCCCTGGAACAGGGCATGCTCCCGGAAATGCGCCTCGAGTCGCATGCCGATATCCTTGAGCAGTTTGGCCGAAGGCTGGTTGCGCCCCGAGCAGCGGGCAAAGATGCGGTGCAGCCCGAGTTCGTTGAAACCGAGATCCAGCATGGCGCACACTGATTCCCGCGCATAGCCCTGTCGACGTTGCGCCGGGCTCAGGATAAAGCGGAGTTCGGCCTGCCCTGCCGTCGCGTCAGTCCAGCGCAGCGAGATCTGCCCGATCAGCATGTCATCGGCCTTGCGTACTACGGCCAGCGTCAAGGCATCGCCCGGCCTGGTCAGCCGGTGCTGCGCGCACATCGCATCGAGTGCTGCCTTCACCTCCACCCGGTCGCGCGCCTTCCAGTCGAGGTAGCGCTGCACCTCGGGCAAGGCATGGTAGGCCATGACAGCGTCCAGGTCGGACTTCTGGAAGTTCCTGAGAGTAAGCCTCTCGGTCTCAATCGGAAAATCAGGCATCGCCATCTCCGCTCCTCCCTCATGGTGCTGCTTAATCCAGCAACGCGACGGGTTGATGGCGGTTCCGCCTTAGTCGTTTAAATATCTTGCCAAATCCGCTCGTCCGGACGGAATAGCCAAGTCCTTGGCGGCACTTAGCGCCCGGGGCGGGCCTGCCATTCACCTTCCAGCAGGGCGTAGACGAACTCTTCGTCCCACGCGCCCTTGAACAGCGCATGCTCGCGGAAATGCGCTTCCCGCCGCATGCCGAGCCGTTCCATCACCTTCCATGATCCGACGTTGCGCGCATCGCAGCGCGCATAGATTCGATGCATCCCGGCACCTTGGAAGCCCATATCGAGCAACATGCGGGCCGCCTCGGTGGCATAGCCCCGACCATGGAATTCGGGATGAAAGATATAGCCGATCTCCGCCTGCCGCGCCGGCCCGTCCCTGAGGATCAGCGACACCTCGCCGATGACCCGCTGCGGCTCCTTGAGCTCGGCCGCGAGGAAGACCTTGTCGCCCTCGGCGGCCAACTCGTACTGCCCGACGCGCATCTGCACCACCTCGGTGACGCTCTCGTGGCTCATCGGGCCATCAAACAGGTACTGCGCCACGTCCTCGCGCTGCCGATACGCGAACACCGCGTCGACATCGCCGCGCGTGAACGGCCGCAGCAGCAGGCGCTCGGTTTCGATCGGATAGTGAGGCGAGTAGACCATGCCGTTCGTCTAAAGCCAGCGCCATCACGGATCAAGCAGGCGGCTTGCGGATGGCAAATCCTCGGTGTCAGCATAGGGTCATGTCCGCGAACCCCAAACCCGAGATCGAGCTCAGCGCCAGTTGCGCCTGCGGCGCAGTTTCACTGTCCGTGCATGGCCGGATCCGCTCGATGTTCATGTGCTCGTGTGAAGATTGCCAGCGTGCCACCGGCACCGGGCATTCTACTGTCGCACTGGCCCGCCCGGCCGACGTCACCGTCAGCGGCCCCACGGCCAGCTTCGCACGCCCAGCCCACTCCGGCGCCACGCTCACCCGCTGGTTCTGCTCCACCTGCGGCACGCCGCTCTACGCCCAGTCGAGCCGGGCGCCTGAGCTGTTGATGCTGCCTGTCGGCCTGTTCGGCCACGACGCCGACTGGTTTGCTCCCAACCAGTTGATCTTCGCCCGCAGCCACCACGACTGGGACGCCCTCCCCGAAGGCATCCCCCAGCACGCCACCTATCGCGATCCGGAGTCGTCACAATGAGCACCGCATCCGACGCCTTGGGGGCTCGCCTCCGCCCGCTGCTGCCTGCCGGAGTCATCGAGAAGAAGATGTTCGGCGGCATCGGCTTCATGCTCAATGGCAATATGGCCATCGGCACCACCGCCAATGGCGAACTGCTGGTGCGGATCGATCCCGACAAGCAGGCCGAAGCCCTCGCGAGGCCGGGCGCCTACCAGATGCATATGGGTCCCCGCCCGATGACCGGTTTCATCGCCGTCGATGCCAGCGGCACGCCGGACGAGGCAGCGCTCGGTCGCTGGATCGCTTACGCCCTCAGTTATGCGGAGACGCTCCCCTCAAAATGAAGACCCTGCTCCCCAAATGAAGAACTCCGAGACGATGACACATCTGGCCGAGCGCGTCCGCATGCTGGTGGGCGACGATCCGCGCATCACCGAGAAGTACATGTTCGGCGGCCTGACGTTCCTCCTCAACGGCCACATTCTCGTCGGCTGCAAGAAGGATGGCGGGATCTTGATCTCGGTCGGCAAGGACAATCACGAGTCGGCAAAGGCCCGGTCGGGCACCACCGAGATGGTGCACAACGGCCGCGTGATGTCGGGCTTCTTCTGGGTCGACGGCGACGCCATCGAGGACGATGAGGCCCTGGAAGACTGGCTCCGCTTCGCCGAAGCAGCAGTCGTCCAGCGCCCCCTCAAGGTCGACAAACCCAGGAAGGCTAAATCGCCGAAAGCCCCTAGGGAGCGCCCTTAGACCGCCGAGAACACCAACGTCGCGTTGACGCCGCCAAAGCCGAACGCGTTCGACAGCGCATGGCGAACCTGCTTCTCCTGCGCCACTTTCGGCACCAGGTTGAACTGCTCGCCCACGTCCGGATCCTCGAGGTTGCGGGTCGGTGGCACGATACCGGTGCGGATGGCGAGGATCGAAAACAGCGCCTCGATAGCTCCGGCCGCGCCCATCAGGTGGCCGGTGGCTGACTTGGTCGAGGAGATGGCAAGATCCTTGCCGCGATTGGCGAACACCGCGCCGATGCCCGCCAGTTCCGCCGCATCGCCCACCTGCGTCGAGGTAGAATGGGCGTTGATATAGTCGATCTCGCCCGGCGACAGCCCGGCCATCCGCAAGGCGCCACGCATTGCCGCCTGGGCGCCGGCACCGCCCGGCTCGCCGGCCGTCAGATGGTAGGCATCGGCCGATGTCCCGTAACCGGAAAGTATCGCGAGCGGCGTCGCGCCGCGCGCCCTCGCGTGGCTCAGCCGCTCGATAACCAGCACCGCGGCGCCCTCGGCCAATACGAACCCGTCGCGCTTTCGGTCGAACGGCCGCGACGCGCCTTCGGGATCGTCGTTGAACGCTGTTGCGAGGGCCCGCGCCGCGCCGAACCCACCCACCGATATCGGATCGACCGAGCCCTCGGCGCCGCCGACCACAGCCACATCCGCCTCACCGGTGAGGATCAGCCGCATGCCGTCGCCGATCGCCTGGCCGGACGCGGCGCACGCCGTCACCGGCGCACCGATAGGTCCCTTGAAGCCGTAGCGGATCGAAATCCACCCAGCTGCGAGGTTGGCAAGAAAGCTCGGCACCGTGAACGGCGACAACCGCCGCGGTCCCTTCTCGATGATGGTCTCGACCGCGTGCGCCATCACTGGCGAGCCGCCGACGCCGGTACCGATCACCGTCGCGGTGCGCGCCTTCTCGTCCTCGGTCTGCGGTGCCCAGCCCGACTGCTTGATCGCCTCCTGCGCCGCGACCAGCCCATACTGAATGAACAGGTCCATCTTCTTCAAATCCTTGGGGTCGATCGCCACGAGCGGATCGAAACCCTGCGGGTCGGTTGCGGTGGTCGGCACCAGGCCGGCTACCTTGGCCGCGTAGTCGGTGACGTCAAACCGGGTGTTCGTGACGATGCCGCTCTTGCCGGCGATGAGCCGCGACCACACGGTTTCAACACCGGTGCCCAGCGGGCTGACGACGCCCATCCCCGTTACGACGATCGGATCGGATTGAGTTGCCATCGGGATTCTTCCTTCTCGTGTAGTTACACGGTTCAAGTCAGGTGGGTCGGCTGCCACGCCTGGTCAGATGGTGGCAAGCCGCTGCAGTTTCATCAGGGTGTCTTCAAAACCATCCGCGCCGAGCTCGGCGCGGATCTCCGCCTGCGCCTTGCGCCACAGCGGCAGCAACTCATCCACCAGCGCCCTCCCCTTGGGCGTCAGCGAGCAGATCCGGCCATTGCCGTGCTCGGCCGGCCGCGAGGCGATCAGCTCCATCTTTTCCAGCCGATCGAGGTTGCGCGTCAGCGTCGTCCGCTCGAAGCCGCGCTTCTCCGCCAGCTCGCTGACGTTCCGCTCGCCCGAGGCGACGATGAGCCCGAGCACAGAGTACTGCGTCGAGGTAATGCCGAACGGCCGCGTATAGGCATCATAGCGTCGCGTAATCGCCCGCGCCGCCATCCGCGTATTCGAAACCATGCACCGGCTGAAATCATCCATGCGCCGATAGATAGTGTGTATATGCACGGTGTCAATCGAGCTTGGCGACCTCTTCGTTTCCGCTAAGTTCGATTTCGGAGGGCTCCAAATGCACTATCTGGTCGTTGGCGCTAACGGCTTCATCGGCCGGCACATCGTCGCCGTCCTTCTCGCCGAAGGCCACACGGTCAGCGGCAGCTCGCGCGCTCCTGAAAGTCTGGCGCGTGCCTTTCCCACCATCTCCGTGATCCGGGCAGAGCTCGGCTCCACCAGCGAAGAGCAATGGCGGGCGGTCCTTACCGAGGTCGACGTGGTGGTGAACGTTGCGGGCCGGCTCAACCGGCAACTGCAGGCCGTCCATGTCGATGGCCCGGCAGCGCTCTACGGCGCGGCCCTCGCCGCAGGCGTGCAGCGCGCCATTCTCATTTCGGCCATCAGTGCCCGCCCGGGCGTCGATACCGGCTATGCCCGAACCAAGCTCGAAGGCGAGGACATCCTGCGCCGCAGCGGCCTCGCCTGGACCATTCTCCGCCCATCGCTGATCGTGGCAAAGACCAGCTTCGGCGGCAGTTCCGTCCTGCGGGGGCTCGCCGGGCTGCCGCTCTTCAGCCTGGTCCTGCCTATCGGCGACGCGCAGGTCTCGCCCCTTCACGCCGAAGACCTCGGCAGGATCGTATCGCGGGTCGCCGGTGACAGCCGGTTCGCCGGAGCGATCCTCGAGCCGTGCGGGCCCGAGTCCTATTCTGTCAGCGAACTGGTTGCCACCTACCGGCGCTGGCTCGGCTTCGGCGCGGCGCGCGAGATCAGGCTTCCGGCGGCACTGGTTGACCCTGTTGCGCGGCTGGGCGAATGGCTCGGTGGGCCCATATCGACCACGGCGCTGCGGCAGCTGGCCGCCGGCAATTCGGGCGACTCTGCCGCCTTCGCCGCTGCCACGGACTTTGTGCCCCGCAGCCTCTCCAAGGTGCTCGAAACCGAGCCAGCCGGGGTGCAGGATCGGTGGCACGCCCGGCTGTTCTTCCTTGCTATCGCGGTCAGGGCGAGCCTGATCTTCCTCTGGCTGGCATCTGCCCTCGGCGGCCTGCTGTTTGGTAGCGCCCAGGCTAGTGCATTCGCCGCCGCGATTGGCCTGCCCGCGGCATCCGTCGGGCCGCTCATCGTCGTCACCGCTGGGCTGGACCTGATCGCAGCAGCCCTGCTCCTCACCGGCAGATGGCGGCTGGCGCTGATGCTGCAGATGGTTCTGGTGCTTGGCTACACGATCGGGCTCAGCATCGGCCTGCCGTGGCTCTGGGCCGATCCGTTTGGCGCATTGCTGAAGAACGTGCCCATCCTCGCCTTGATCGCGGTCAACGCCGCCCTCTCAGAGCCACGTTGATGGACCTCTACCTCCTCCTCAAATGGGTCCACATCCTCAGTTCGACCGTCCTCTTCGGCTTCGGGGCCGGCACGGCATACTATTTCTGGATGGCACATCTCAGCCGCGACGCCCGCACCATCGCCAAGGTGGGGAGCATGGTGGTGACCGCCGACTGGCTCTTCACCGGCAGCAGCGGCATCGCCCAGCCCCTCTCCGGCCTGCTGCTCGCCGCCAATGCCGGGTACGACCTGGGCGCCAGCTGGCTGGTTGTCACCTACCTGCTCTACGGGGTCGCCTTGGCGTGCTGGGTCCCGGTGGTCTGGCTGCAGATCCGGGCGCGCGACCTTGCACGCGCTGCGGTTGTCGCCGACACCGAACTGCCACCAGACTATTTCCGCGTCATGCGGCTCTGGTTCGCCCTGGGCTGGCCCGCCTTCCTCGGTCTCGTCGGCGTCTTCTGGCTGATGGTGTTTAAGCCCGATCTCTGGTGATCTCGACCCTTCCGCCCGGTGCATTTCATGCTATTAGCCGCGGCATCAGATTTTCCGCGCCGCTGAGGAGCTTACGCATGGCCAAGATCAAAGTTGCCAACCCTGTCGTCGATCTCGACGGCGATGAGATGACCCGCATCATCTGGCAGGCGATCAAGGACAAGCTG
>Ga0209902_100275_pt1 | contig 73482 bp, 59 predicted proteins | sample FECB27metaG_FD_188304 | JGI IMG/M metagenome (GOLD analysis project Ga0209902, IMG submission 188304) | Cyanobacterial communities from the Joint Genome Institute, California, USA - FECB-27 (SPAdes) (version 2) | ecosystem: Environmental > Aquatic > Thermal springs > Hot (42-90C) > Microbial mats... | reverse complement strand
CTAAGAGCCATCCCTGACTGGCAAGAACGGCTAAGAAATCTTATTGATGAATTGATTGAAAATGCGAGGAACGATTGTCGATAAATGACTGGGGTTGCCTAGGTTTTTGGCTGCTTAGGACAAACTCCTCCATTTAATGCCAGTTCTAAAATCTTGTCATCTTTCGGATCGCGGCATTCCTGCACTTTTTCAATAATCTCAACCAGTATTGCCCGTTCAACGAATGTCTCCAAAAACTCATCTCGCTCTTCACTCGTTACAAAGCGATTGAATTTCTCCCGCCCAAGTACATCACTGAGTTCTTATAACAACTCAAGCGATAACAAAACTTCTCCGTGTTTCAAAGCATATCGAAACGCTTTCGAGGGATTACCGTTCTCGAACAGCAACGAACTCACAATCACATTTGTATCGAAAACGTAACGTGCCTTACTGCTCATTCAAAATTGAGTCTAAAATTTCTGGTGTCAATCCTCGCTCTTGCGCCTTCTGGCTGATGTCACTCATGACTTCTTCCAGTTTTCTTTTTTCACGAGTTGCTTGAGTCAGTTTTAACACATCTTTCATTCTATCCCACCCCTTGCGTTGTCACTCACGCCAAGCGACTGCCTAGCCATCTGTTTGTATTCATCCAAGTCCGACCTCAGCGCAAATTCCGCAATTGCTATGGGATAAGAAGCAGCCAGTTCAGTTACGTGTTCTGCCATCTCCGGCCAAATGCGCCCGCCCACCTTGGCGTATGCCGAGATCAGCTTATTGAGAGCGTCTTTACCAAACGTAAGGTAATGGGCGACAAAATCAATCGCTGGGTCAGTGACGGCTGCTTCAGTCCAGTCAATAAAGCCGGTCACCTGTGCCTGTGCATTAATAAGAATATGCCCAGCATGTAATTCACCATGAGTTAACACCGTTTCTTTCGGCCAAATCTCATCCCTTTGGAGCCAGTATTGCCAACGGTTCCACAACTCTTCAGCAACACCAAACTCGCTCTTAACTGTATCCATCTTCCGCTTCATCGCAGCACGTGCTTCTTCAGCGGTTTCAACAGGAAGACCTACTGCGCGTGCTTTCTCGATGCTAACTTGATGAAGAGAAACCATACCCTTAGCCAGCGATTCATGGAATTGATCGGGCACATTAGCTTCGTCAATTTTCCACACATAGGCTTTTGCTTCTGAATCAATCGTGCCCGCTGGCACACCGTTTAATGCCCTATAAGCGATGAGTTCATCTGTGGAAACAGTCCATAGCGGCACTTCCACAGTTAGAAGAGGAGCAATCAGCTCCAGCGTGCGTTTTTCCTTGTCCACTAACAGCAGAACATCCTCCCGCCTAGGGAGACGTAAAACCCAGCGTTCTCCCTCAGCGTTCGTCGCCAACACGACTTGAAAATCGAGTCCCGATTCATTAAATTGCAGTGAACCTTCTTGGATGCTCAAACCATGCTTATGGGCTAACTCAAGCACTTCTTGCTTTGATTTTGTCTTTTTGATCATGTCTTTATATCACTGTGCATCAAGAATGCCGCGTGCAGCCACACAACTATTTACTATACGGAAATCTTCCGTATAATTATCTTCGTTGATGGCAATCTATAAGCATTACAGGCATTCTTTCTCATGATATACAGAATTTTTCTATATAACGTCTACATCCAGATGTTATACGGAATTTTTCAGTATTATTACCCGATTTGGGATAGTTATCCAGAATTTTTCCATATAATACCTCTTTTCGGATATTATACAGACGCTTCCCGTATAATTACCCTGTCTTGGGTAGTTACACTGAATTTTCTTGGCTCTTTTTCGGACATTAGACGGAAACTATCGGTATAAGTACCTTATTTGAGCTAAAGTAATATCTCACAGAGGCGGCGCGTCAGTTCCGCCCAGCCAGCACTCGTTCGGCACTTAAATCCAAGCTTGGGAAAGTGGCAGATATGATGCGTTCTTCTCCTACGTATGCAACAGCATCATAGAACCCTTCTACTAGGGTGCATACCGTTACTACCTCTTGAATCGGATCAATAATCCAGTATTCGGGAATTTCGAGGACGGCATACTCGGAACGCTTGCTGCGGTAATCTGTAGTTTGAGTAGATTCGCTAACGACTTCCACTACGAGTATGGGGGGAGGTTCGTTGAGTTCGATGACTGCTTCCCGGTTGAAGAGTGCTTCCCACTGCTCTATTGGTAAAACTACCACGTCTGGAACCCGCGAAGTGTCCCAGCGCCCCCCGCGTGGCGAACGAATACCGACGGAAAACTTTTGTGCTGTCCAATTCCTTCCCATCTTGGCACTTTCATCATCGAAGGTTCGTTCTAAAAACTTGGAGATTCCGCCATGCTTCCCAGTACCAAGACTCATGGGAATTAATTCTCCATCAACCAATTCGTATTGGGTATCCGTGCCATCGTCATACTTGAGATACTCTGCAAAAGTCAGTTTCTTGGTTGCTGCGGTCATAGCGATCGCGCTCTTCATCAATGACTCAATACAGCTATTGTATTCCAGACAATGCTTCGTCTTCGCGCCAAGCACCTGTTCAAGCCGCTTTGCGTCTACGTGCCTTGCCGGTTTGTACAATAGACATCTGCACTAATTGTAAATACACCAAAGGAAGCTTGGGAAATATGGCGCGTCTAGCACTGCTGAGTGTATCTAATAAAACAGGATTAATTGACCTTGCCCGTAGCTTAGTAGAAGAATTTGACTTTGAATTCATCAGCAGTGGAGGGACAGCCAAAGCACTGAAAGATGCAGGACTACCAGTTACGAAAGTTGCTGATTACACAGGTTCTCCAGAAATTCTAGGTGGTCGGGTCAAAACGCTGCATCCTCGAATTCATGGCGGCATTTTAGCACGGCGTGATGTGCCTGAAGATGTCGCAGATTTGGAAAATAATCAAATTCGCCCGATTGATTTGGTTGTGGTGAATCTTTATCCTTTTGAAGAAACTATTGCCAAACAAGGAGTGACTTTACCTGAGGCGATCGAGCAAATTGATATTGGTGGTCCTGCTATGCTCAGAGCTGCTTCAAAAAACTTTGCCCATCTCACAATTTTATGTGATCCGGCGCAGTATGAAGAATATTTACAGGAAATGCGCCGCTCTAGTGGCGAACCATCCCTAGACTTTCGCCAAAGGTGTGCCTTAAAAGGATTTTTGCATACGTCTAGCTATGACCAAGCAATAGCAGCATACCTCAGCCAGAACCTCACCCCCTCAGTCCCCCTCTCCGCTAGCGGAGAGGGGGAGGTATCCCAAGAATACAATCTTTCTGGAAAACTCCTGCAATCCCTTCGTTACGGCGAAAATCCCCATCAAAGTGCAGCTTGGTATCAAACTGGTACTACGCCAACTGGATGGGCAGCTGCTACTAAACTTCAAGGCAAAGAACTCAGTTACAATAACTTGGTTGATTTAGAAGCAGCACGGCGCATCATTTCTGAATTTACCGACATCCCAGCAGCAACAATTATCAAACACACAAATCCCTGTGGTGTCGCTCTGGGAAATACTCTGCAACAAGCTTACCAAAAAGCATTCAACGCTGACTCTGTTTCTGCTTTTGGTGGAATTGTCGCACTGAACCGTCCGATTGACGCGGAAACGGCTACTGAGTTAACAAAGACATTTTTAGAATGCGTGGTTGCACCAGGTTGTGATGGGGAAGCACAGGAAATTCTGGCTGCTAAATCAAAAGTCCGGGTGTTAATTTTACCAGAATTAAGCAGTGGACCGAAAGAAACCGTAAAAGTCATAGCAGGCGGTTTCCTTCTGCAAGCTTCAGATGACACGGTAGCTGACACCAGTAAATGGCAAGTTGTCACCGACAAGAAACCTACTGACGATGAGTTAGCAGAATTGTTGTTTGCTTGGAAAGTTTGCAAGCACGTTAAGTCTAATGCAATTGTTGTAAGTGGCGATCGCACCACCTTGGGTGTAGGCGCAGGTCAAATGAACCGCGTTGGCTCAGTTAAAATTGCTTTAGAACAAGCTGGGGAAAAAGCGCAAGGTGCAATTTTAGCCAGTGATGGATTCTTTCCCTTCGACGATTCAGTCAGAACAGCAGCAGCAGCGGGAATTAAGGCGATTGTGCAACCAGGAGGAAGTTTGCGCGATCAAGATTCCATTCAAGCTGCCAATGAACTCGGTTTACTCATGGTGTTGACGGGTATTCGTCACTTTTTACATTAAAAATCCCTGTCCAAAGGAGGATGTGGACATAGGTATAAGCCATAATACATCGAAAATTACTTGTGCCTTATGCCTCAAGAGGGAGTGCAGTTGCCAAAGTGTCACTTACTATAACAGTCATTAGAATTGACCCGTGATATTGTTTATATGGTGTGAGGAGTAAGTTGAAAACAGAAAGCGCCTGGAGTCGAAACACGGCAAGACGTCCAGGCGCTTTTTGCTATCTTATGGAGGTAGTAAAGGTTCAGTTTTGAAAGTGTCACTTGCCATACTTGTGTTTTCAGTTGGAGGGTGTTATTCTCTAGTTGTGTGTGAGGAGCAAGTGTAAAGCAAAGAGCGCTGGGGGTGGAAACACGGTAACACTCCCTGGCGCTTTTTGTTTTAGCTGACTCCGCAATTCATCTCTCACTTACCCGTTAGGGGAGTCATAAGATGAATTGCGGGATAAAAACGAGGTACACCCTCTTTGATTGGTGCGACAATAAAAGGTGTCGTGATGTTTTCTTTTCGTGGTTCCGGTAAAGAATGTATCCACTCATCAACAAGGCTAGTAGACATCTCCAGAAATTAATTGTGCGTTGTCTACAATCCTTGTAGAGACGGGCTGAATGAAAGCGTCTCTACATTGTTTTTCACTCCTATGTCTAGCTAGGCAGGCGGGAGTCCCCAGACCATAATCTTTGATTTGGTGTGGTGGTGAAAGCCGAGTGAGTTGAGGAGCGTTCCGCTTCATAAAGCATGGACAAATATGCGAGCGCCTTGGTGGTCAGTCGCTGAGATTAGTTAGATTTGGTAACTATGTGATACGAAAACCGCCTCGCCACCGCCTCAAAGAGAAATCTTTCTTGGGTATGAATGGATAAGGCGGTCTTGTTGTCTATTTCAGACCCAACCCCACACCCTTTTTAACAATTAGTGAGAACTGGAAAGCAAGTCTTCTTTCACGAAGATCTTAATCTCAAGGGTTTGACCAAACGCAACAAGGCAAAACAGGCTGATGATGGGACTTTTCTACCTAATGGTCAATCTGCTAAGTCAGGACTGAATAAATCCTGGTCTGATGCTGCGTTTGGTAATTTCTTTAAGACGCTGGACTACATAGCCGCAAAAGCTGGAGCAGTCGTCATTGGGCAAAAACCTGCTTATTCGTCAATGATTCTGTGCTATCGGGATGAAATCATCTTCACCGATTGCGACATTCGGGACTATTGGGATGAGCAACATTCTTTGAAGGTTGACCGCGATATCAATGCAGCAATCAACCTAAAAAGGCTTGGGTTGGGCATTTTCCCAAGCATAAAACGCCGTAGTGGGAAGTTAACCGTAGTTGGAACTATGGATCACAGTACCACGAAGGAAATCCTGCACACCCTTCATCGGGCTGTTGGAAGCCTACCCTGTAATCTTTGATTCAGGGTAGGAGTATGTCACTGAGAGTACTGTCTATTTCAGCAGACTATAACAGGAACTTATGATATCTGCGGTTAGTAATCCTTACATTTAATCTTTTAGTTTTCATCACATATATATCAATACAGTTCACTTAAGGCTATGCAGTGCTTAACAGAAGGAAAACGCGAGGATTCGTTATTGTTCCAGTACCTCTGTGTTTGACGGTTTTCGAGCGAAATTTTGATACAAGCTTTTTTACAACCCTTGGGTTGTTTCTATGAACCCCACTCTCTTCTAAGGGTAGGAGAAAGGCGATCGCCCCATATAGTATCGCATTTCATCAAAAATTGCTATAATAAAAATAAAAAAAATATTAACGTTATTTTAAAAAATTAAAATTCATGATTTGTAATTAGTAATTCGTAGTTACTCGCTTGATTACGAATTACTAATTCTTTGGTAATATTTTATTTCAAAATAAAAAAATCTTAAATAGACTATTTAATAATTGAAGTATATGTCAAAGAGCTTAACACCCGACTCTTTCAGCCCTTGGAATATTTCCGAAAGTGACTTTCCGTCTAATGGTAGTCCTTCTGAACAACTAGAATTTTTATTAAACTATGCAATCCTGGCTCCATCGGGACACAATAGTCAGCCTTGGCTGTTTAAAATCGCTCACGAAACTATCGAACTTTATGCTGATAGAACCCGTGCTTTACCTGTCTGTGACCCCCAAGACCGCGAATTGACTATGAGTTGCGGTGCAGCACTGTTTAATTTACGCTTAGCAATAAGGCACTTTGGCTACACCGATGCAGTAAAAACTTTTCCTAACCCTGAGGATCCAGATTTGCTGGCTCATGTGTGGTTAGGCGATCCCACAGAGGAAAATGAAGAGGAACATCTGCTGTTCGCGACAATTACTAGGCGGCACACCAATAGGTTACCCTTCCAAAATTGGGACATTCCAGAAACGCTGCTTTCTATTATGCGAACATCTGCAGTTCAGGAAGGTGCCTGGCTTACTACAATTGAAGGCGAAGGCGATCGCAATGCGGTGGCTAATTTAATTGCAGAAGGCGATCGCATTCAAATGGCAAACCCTCATTTTCGTCGCGAACTAGCTGCATGGATTCACCCCAGTCGTAAAATCACCCGTGATGGTATGCCTGCTTATGGCCAAAGTGTCAGGCAACTGCTGGACTTTGTCACCCCCATTGTTGCCCATATTAATCGTACCTTCGACATAGGCAGAGGACAAGCAGCAAAAGATCGGGAATTAGCTATTGGGTCACCTATTCTTGCGGTTTTAGGAACCGATGAAGACACTCCCGTTCACTGGTTTAGTGCTGGACAGGCGTTAGAGAGAGTTCTGCTGCTTGGACAGGCGGTTGGTGTTTCTGCATCGTACTTGAATCAACCTATACAAGTGGCACAACTGCGTCCTAAACTCCGAACTCTTCTAAATAGAGCCGGTTATCCCCAGATATTGCTGCGTCTTGGTTTTGGTCCTGAAGTAAAACCCACACCTCGAAGAGCAGTCAGTGAAGTCCTTTTATCTGAGTAATACTAAAAACTATTAAACTTCATAAAGTTTTATACAGCCGTGTATCAAGATTTTAAATATAAATACTTGCCATATAAAATTACAAGTATAAGCACTAACTACCCAACAAATTGCCACGTAAAGAAAAGTAAAGCTTGAAAACTAGTTCGTAGTAAGCGCTGTCTTCGCGCTTAGCGCTTACTACATACCTTTAATTATTTACACCGACCTACTTACAACGGCTGGACGAATAGCTTTATCAAAGCTATCCGATAGTATTTACCCCACTAACCGCAAGCCGATTACTCTTTTATATTACTGGACTTGGTCTCTAAAGAGTTTACTCTTTCCCTCAAAGCACATTCAAACCAAACTGCTCGTGGAAGCGCTCTTCCGTGATGTCTGCAAGTGGGTAACTTTTGTGACATCCTCCCCCACTGAATCAGAGATTACAGTGGGGGCTTCCAAAGAATCACTTCTTGGATTTCCTGGTTTTTCCCTTACGGGGTTGTGACTTTGACCTAGACTGATTTTCACCAGTCCCCGGCAAACCGTCTGCACAGGCACTTTCGATTCCCGTCTGTCCAACGGTACTAATTAGTTTAATTCCTCTATTTCTGAGTCACTGGTTGCCAAAAACTTGGACAGTCCCACATCAACGCCAATCGGATGACCGTAGGGCATTGGAGCGGGAACGTTGTCATCGCATTGCAAGTTAATAGATGCGTACCAGCGGTCTGCTTTTCTCAAGATTCTTACCTGCTTGGCAGTGCGGCTTGCACCGTCAAAAAAGCACCTGTTAGATTGACGCGAATAATGTTCTCAAAAACGGCTTCGTCAGTGCTGCCAACAGGCGTTCTTCCAGAGATACCAGCATTGGCGAAGACAATGTCAGTAGACCGAAAACTTTTGTAAGTTGAGGAAAGAATAAGGGTTTCAGGCGACGTTTCTGTGACTGACGAGAGCGATTGCGCTCCGCGCAGTGCCCTTTGGGCAATCGCTTGCCTGGGCTGGAGAACTGATCTACAACCTATTGCTCAAAAAGCAGATGATACGGGCACTCTGGCGGATTGTGTACACGGGCGTCAAATGAACGGATGGTAAGCCTTCTAGAAATCTTTTCGGTCTACTGAATGTCCAAATTGCCAAACCGTTGACCAATCTTATCGAAAAGGTCAGTGCGGGCAGTGGAGTCCGTCACATCTGCACGGTAGGCAACAGCGTTCGGACCCAACTCCTCAACAGCGGCATCCAGTGTCTTTTGATCGCGTCCAGTAATAGCAACTTCAGCACCTTCACGAATAAAGACTTGAGCAGTAGCAAAGCCAATGCCGCTGTTGCCTCCAGTAATCAATGCCTTTTTACCTTCAAGTTTCATAGAACAGTCTCCTTATCTGTATTATCTGTAATTGGTGGATTCAGCCAGAGCCCGCCATTTTGCCGTCTCTTGCTCAACGTAAGCGTTCTTCTCGGCGATCGCCACTTGATTACCTAACGTGAGTTGTCATAAAGCGACGGATACGAGCTGCAATCGCATCCCCTTTTTCTTCTAGGGCAAAATGTCGCCATACGACTCTCTTTGTGCTCACTGTGTAAAGCAAACTTAGATGTTGCAACGGGCATTGCTATCAATGTTTGCATGATTTCAATATATGCAATTGTCTCTAACTTGTCGTCCACGTTGAGTTGAAACTTTTTTACAGTAGAGTGATTGATAAATCAGTCCATCTCAAAATGGAACGTTGGCTCCAACTAAAGGTGGAATCCAAATTCAAACCTTATTTAACAGTGAACAGTACCAGCCGCAGTTATCAGTTAAATCCTTGGGGGAAACACCACACTCCTGTGCACCGTTCGTCGTCAGACGTGCCGTAGGCATAGGCGTTGGTGGCGGTGAGCGCATCCCCCACCATACGCCTGACTGACTGATAACTGATAACTGATAACTGATAACTGATTTAATAACACCCGCGCTTAGGATTCAACTTTTCGTACAAGCTTGCTGCATCAAGATACGGTTGTTTTTATACACCTCTAAAGTTCCAGACTGCGGGTTATCCAACGTGCCATCCCACACCCAATATTCATAATTTGCATTCCGAAACTTATACACTCGAACACCTTCTGTCGCTTGGCTAGTTCCTGAGCCCAAACTTAAATTACCGTTGGGACTGGTCGCGCGATACAGCAGTTCCCCGGAAGTATAATTGCGCCAAATATTGATGTTGTAGCCACTCTGGCATTTCGTACTTAGGATGATGCCAGCAGTAGAATCAGCAGAGGCTCTTAAGGAAAAATTAGCTAAAATAGTGATTGGCAGAGCAAGGAGTAACACGGATCTTTTCAGTAGTGTTTTCATTGTTTTCAAGAGTGTTGTAGAACTAATTAAACTGAAATCGTTCACATCGAATTGCTTCGACATTAATGCGAGATTGACGAGCGAGGTTCCTCTACCCAAACTCAAATTAGCGTTAGGACTTGTCGAGTGATAGAGTAAGCTGCTATGGCTTTGGCTCCCGGAGGTAATTCCCTCTATGTCATCCGTCGTGTTAGACACCGGCAGCTTGAGGGAAACGTTTTTCAGTATTCGTATATTCCGGTACCCAGCCTTCAGTCGTCGTGAAGTAGCGCACAGCTTTAATCCGTTGCGATGGTGTTAGATAAAACCAGTGCTTAGTGTTCGCTGGGACGTTGATGTAATCCTCTGCTTGCACCGTCAACTCGACCTGAGTGCCATCAGGACGCACAAAGCCAAATACCCCATCACCAGCAATGATGTAGCGGACTTCAGGGTCAGTGTGGTAGTGAATTGGGTCAAACTTAGCCAGGAGAGTGCTGAGGTTTGGAACCTCTGGATGCAGCACAATTAAGTCACGAGACTGATAGCCGGCTGTTTGCTTGAGTTCTTTAAAGTAGCCATCAAGCGCTTCCAGAACCTGTGCCTTCTCCTCATCGCTGAGAGCATCCTTTGCTAGTAGATTTTGAACGTCTGGATTGTCTCCAATCGACCAGCGCTTTAGCTGAACATTTAAGGGAGCCAGTTCCCGCGCGATATCATCTACCTGAGTGTAAGTTGTACCATCTTCAAGTTTTAGAATTGCCATAATACATCTCCATTTGTAATTGATTGGGCTGTAGCTCTACAAGGGCTGTACACTTTAGGGATAACTCTAATGTCGTCGTAGTATTGGGTGTCCACTTCCATCTCCTTTGAGTTTGACGTTACGCCATTGCGTCTACAACCTCGTTCGTGGACAGAACTGCATTGGCAATATACCCAAAGTTGATCAGTTAGATATGTTGTCTAGTACCGGTTGCAGCCGATTGTTCAACTGCATTTATGAGACGGTGCAAAATCACAGCATCTGCAAATGTCGGTGCCGTTTTTGTTGCATTTTTAAGGTCGGCAGCCAGTAGGGCATAGTTATTGGAAACAGTCGTTGCTATTCTCCCTATATCTGCATTTGCCGTTACATATTTTTGCGGGACATCAAGGTTCCGCACAGCAGCATCTTCACCTTGAGCGCCTTGGACTTTAGTTTCGCCAACTCCAGGATAGCCAAGCGAACTTGTGACAATCAAATCGCCTTGCGTTCCATTAATCTCCAATCTGAAATTGCTGCCACGTGATAAACCACCTCGAAAATGGGCAGAAACCACGGCACCGCTTTTCATTCTACCGCTGATGACAATTTGATCTGGCGTCTCCATCGCAACGATAGCGCCTGTTTCGACTACCTGCGCCGTCTTCCTCCTAATGTCTAACGTTGCCATGACCTCACTCAAGTCAGAGCCCAGCACATAACCCACAGAATCAATCGCATGCGCAAAGGCAACGTTTATCATGCCGGCGCCATTTTTCGGATTCAAGGTGTAAGCAAATTGTTCAGGAATCATTGCTCCGCCGATTATTCCTGAACCAATAAGTGAAACGGACAGAACCTCGCCTACATAACCGTCGCGAATTAAGTCGCGAATGAAATTCACCTCCGGCGTTGCGCGGGACTGCAGTCCCACCACCGCGTGAACCTTGTATTTTTTAGCGAGTTGCTCCAGTTCGACTGCCTCTTGCAGTCCGTTACCCAAAGGCCATTCGCAATAAACCGATTTTCCAGCCCGGATTGCGGCGCTCACCAATTCAAAGTGATATGGCACTTTGACCGTAACGACAACCAAATCCACATCCGGACACGCCAACAGATCCTCGTGAAGTTGGAAGGCATGTCGCACATTAAACTTGAGTGCCGCTTCACGCGCCACATCTAGATTTGAATTTGTCAATGCAACGATTTCAAAATCGGGTGATGCTTGCAGCGCAGGTAGATGGGCGGTCATAGCCCATCCACGCGAGGGATGGACACCAATGATACCAACGCCGATTTTTCCGTTTTTCATGCTAATTATTCCTTGATTACATTTCGATTACAACCCGTCCGGTGATTTCACCAGCCAAAGAGCGCCCGCTGCGCTTCGGCCACTTGTTGAAGTGGAAAAACTCGGTCGAGGTGAACTTGCAACAGAAGCGCGCGAGAAAGCAAACGAGATTTACTGTCCATAGTGGTTACAAGCGCGAATCAGCTTCTCGATAGAAAATATCTAAACCATCGATTGCGATCGTGTGAAATGTAGTCATGGAATGGCTCCTTGTTTATAGAGGTGAAAGTCTTCTTCCAATCGTTCAATTGAAAAATTAACGCATCGCGGAAGTCCCCACCTTCAATGTACTCATAAGGTGGGGATGGACACCGGACGACGACGAGGGCATCCCTAAACGGTAATAACCTGCGGTTATTCAGTGTGAGGGATGTTTCAGGAGTCGTCAATCTCCGGTGTCGGCAGTCGGTCAATATAATCTTCAATTATTTGAGTTACTGTTTTCTCCTTCAACGTGGCATAGTTTTTTAGTTTGTTGAAACGCCTTTCTGATATACGAATATGCACTTCTTTTGTTTTCATAAATATGTCCACAATATAGACATATTTATGCCAGTATATAAATGGTCGATGACCCACCTGACTGTATGGAACATAAAAGCTAACTTCAAAGTAGCGGTTCGACGCTTGCTGAAGAAACATGACTAGATCGGGGAAAGAACATGACCACTGGTTCGCACGATTACGCTCTGCGGTAAAAGATAAGCCAAGCCATGTTGTACGTAAAGCTATACACCTGCGGGAGGCGGGTGTCTGCCTGTGGACGCGGAGTCAGACCAAATCAAACACGAAAGCCAGTACTGCAGGAGGGTTTCCTGACCTAGGGTTCTGGCGTGTTTGAGGAGGCATCGGCGGATGAAGCGGGAAGCCCACTCATACGAATAAGACCGTCGTTGCGGAACTGGAATTGGAAGCCCCTTTTTCAGCGAAGCACTCATGGGGTACTTCACATGCGCTCCCACACCAACTCGAAAACTGTTTCAACGCCATCACTCAAAACTGGCGGCGTCGAGAGCGTTACTCGGTTCTCACTCAGAGTAAAGGTGCGAACTAACGTTGTACCAACCCGATTAGGAATCGATGCAATTTCGATTTGGTGAGTCACTGTGTTGTGACTCAACGTATAAGTTCCAGCGTAAGCACTAAATGTCATGAATGCTTGAGCAAGCTCTTCAACGGGTAGGGATTGCATTTCTGGACTTAACGGCGATTGAACCTCTTGACTCAGCGGTGAGCGATCGCTTCTGGAAAACATCACCATCATGTGACCATCCAATGTGTAAGTGATGTAGCCAACAGGATGAGTACCATACACCTGTGAGTTAATCGTTCCATCTGGCTGGATGGCGATTGCAGAAATTAACTTCCAAATGCCAATTAGCGGATTATTTTGAATCGCTGGTGTAGACATAATGTTTAGCCGTTGCTTTATAGGTTTTCGCTGTTTGTAACGGGTTTCAACACAAAATCAAACTCAGCCGAGAAAAACGGTTTATTTTGATTGTGCGCCTTGAGTTCATCCGGTGCTTCGTGCTTTTGCAATTGAATGATCGCCGCTCGCACTGCAAAGGTTGTATCTGAATCCAGGTGAGGATCGCCAGCAATAAAAATTTGTGTTGTCAGCGAAGTGTACTCCGGGGCACTGACTTTGAAATGGATGTGAGCCGCCCGCCAGGTATGCCGTCCCAAGAGTCGCAGCAACTCGCCAGATGGACCACTGGCTGGCACGTTGTAACCTAGGGGCACCACAGTTTCAAACATATACTTGCCACTGGCATCTGTTTTGAAACGCCCTCGGAAGTTTCCCTGAAGCTGAGATGAATCCTGAATGTCATACAGTCCCTTGGAATTCGGTTGCCACACATCAATCAGGGCATTAGCGATCGGCTGACCGTTGACATCTAAAACCCTGCCTGACAGGAAAAGCGTGTCGCCTTCTGGATCAATGCCCAAGCGATCGCCCATCTGCCGTTCTGGTGCATTCGGCACATACAATGGTCCTTCTAAATTGCTTTCTGTGCCGCGATGAGCATCGCCCAGCAGTTCTACCAACTCTGAGATCCCTAGTAGGTCCGTCAACAGATGGATCTCTCCAGTGGGAATCTCCTGAGTGTGATGACTTGCCTGGTTGAGAAAATTACGTCCCTGCTGTAATTCTGATTCAGTTAAATTCACCTCGCGCACAAAGTCATGTAAATGTTGAATTAAGCTTGTGTAAATTTCATATAGTCGTGGATGAGATTTGCCGCGATCGCCATGATTAACGACAGCTTGAGTGATAGTGTCAAGCGTGATGTTCTGCATGATTGAACTCCTTTTTAGTTACGTTATTAACTTACTGGTTCGCCTGTTTTAAAAAAGCGCATTGAAGTAGACCTGGGAAGCGCTGTTCAAACTCTTGCGATCGCTTTTAGAGCGCTTCAAATCTGTGCCATACCGCCATCGACAAACAGCTCGATGCCGTTCACAAAGCTGCTGTCGTCTGAAGCGAGAAAGACAACGGCTTTGGCAATTTCATCGGGTGTGCCTACTCTTCCCAAGGGGATGGTGCTGGCTTGGCTATCCACGAATTCCTGCACCTGCTCACCACTCAGTCCCAAGTGATCGTAACCAGGAGTAGGAACTACGCCAGGACTAATAGCGTTAACCCGGATCTTGCGCTCTTTGAGGTCGAGTGTCCAATTACGGGCAAACGATCGCACGGCCGCTTTAGTCGCACTGTAAACACTGAAGGCTGGGGTGCCCATGATAGAAGTGGTTGAGGCGTTCAGAATGATGGAAGCGCCCTCTGGCAACAGAGGCAGTGCCTTCTGCACGGTGAACAGCAGACCTTTGACGTTAGTGTTGAACGTTTTGTCAAAGTGTTCTTCGGTGATGGAGCCGAGTGGGGCGAGTTCTCCACCGCCAGCATTGGCGAAGAGCACATCGAGGTGTCCTTGCTCTTGCTCGATTGTGGCGAACAGGCGATCGAGGTCTGCCAGTTTGGAGGCATCGCTCTGAACACCCGTGACGTTTTCACCAATCGCTTTCACGGCGGCATCAAGTTCAGTTTGGCGACGACCGGTGATGAAGACATAGGCACCTTCGGCAACAAAGCGCTTGGCAGTGGCAAGACCGATGCCGGAGGTACCGCCGGTGACAAGAGCGACTTTTCCTTCTAGTTTTTTCATTTTGGATGAGTCCTGTAATTGTTGAGGTTGAAAGAGTTGCTTGTAACAGATGGCAAAAAGATGATAATTTACTCGTTCGGCTCTACGACATTCGATATCTCCAGCAGCCTTAGATCTTGCAACGGGCATTGCTATCAATGTTTGCATGATTTCAATATATGCAATTAACTCTAAAAAGTCGTCCACGTTGAGTTGAAACTTTTTCACAGTAGAGTGATTGATAAATCAGTCCATCTTAAAATGGAAGGTTGGCTCCAACTAAAGGTGGAATCCAAATTCAAACCTTATTAAAAGGGAACAGGGAATCCCTATGACTAAGCTAGGGGGCTGTCTTACCGTATGGCAGAGCACAAAGGACTTTTTTGTATAAAAATTGACATTTTTTTCGTTTTGTGCGCCGCAGTATGCCTCGTCCCTTTCTTTGATAAGAGTTGCTTACAAACTGACAATCCCTCATCTAAAATACAAGATTTTGCGATCTGCCGAACGCTCATGCTGAGCGCTTTGCGCTTAGGCAGCAGCGAAGCTATCCCACCTGAATCGCGAGGGGCTACGGCTTCAGCCGAAGGCAAGCCGTAGGGGGAGAGCGGGCAAGCGATGGGGTTCGATACCCCTGAGCTTGCCAACTTTCTACACTTGTGGTAATATTTTACCTATGAATCAAGTACTGACGCTAGTTGTAAGACTTCAACCCGACTCAGAGCAGTATGCCAAACTTAAGGATACTGCAACCGAGTTCGCGTCGTGCTGTGAATTCATCAATTCTTCGGTCAAACCGACTTTAACTAATCGCAACTCAATCCAGGCAGTCATCTACAACGATGCCAAAAACAAGTTCAACTTGGTGTCTAACCATATAATCAGGGCTTGCGCTAGAGTTGGAGCTAATCGCTTAACTGCCAAGCACAAAGGTAAGAAAGTTAAGGCATTTAAGCCGACCAGTTTTGATTGTGATAAGGATACTTTTACCTTCAGAGAAAAGGACTGGACGGTTAGTTTAAGTACGGTTAGGGGAAGAGAAAGGATTTCTCTAAATGCCAGTAACTACCATCGTGGTAAATTAGCAGGACAAAAGCCAACTTCGGCTACTGTCTGCTTGCACCAAGATGGTAATTTTTACGTGCATATTCAACTGAAATCTCAGGCTCCGAAATCAAACCGAACAACTAACGTAATCGGGGTTGATTTCGGACGTAGGGAAATTGCTAAAACTAGTACAGATAAGGGTTGGGATGGAAAACAAATAAATCAAATCCGAGATAAATATGCCAGAGTGCGAGCTTCTTTACAACGCAAAGCTTCCCAAGGCACAAGGTCTACTCGTCGTAGAGCAAGACAGATTTTGAAACGGTTATCGGGAAGAGAAAGAAGATTTCAACAATGGCTGAATCATAATATCAGCAAGAGCATAATTGCCGAAGCCAAAGATAACAGTTGTACGGTAGCAATAGAAGATTTGACAGGAATTCGCGAACGTACAAACGAACAGCCCAGGAATAAAACAGAGCGTAGGCGTTCTAACTCTTGGGCGTTTTATCAGTTGCGATTTTTCCTAGAGTACAAGGGGATAAAAGAAGGCGTAAAAGTAATAACTGTTCCCCCTGCTTATACAAGTCAAACCTGCAATTGTTGCCTGCACATTGGCGTAAGAACCGATAAGAAATTTAAGTGCATTAATACGAACTGCGGTTGGATCGGGGACGCAGACACTAACGGTTCTTTGGTAATTGCTTTGCTTGGGGGCTGCCTTGTAAACCAGCCCGATAAAGGTTCCTGGTTGTCTTGTCCTTTGGATAAGACTGTTGGAGGGCTATTAGAAGCTCCCGCCTCCGCGTAAGCAAGGCGGGAGTAGTTTACCTGTAGAATGTGGGTATCTTTAGATAATAGTTTGGTTTTTTCGTCTTTATGACAAGAACGAGGATTCATTGCAACTGGCGGTAAAAGAAACGATCGTTGCCTATTGCAGATGTTTCTTCAGTTCAGCCGCTGCGTGGACAAAAAGAGAACGGGTTGCCGGAAGCTCAGCCAAACCATTCAGCAGTCCGAAGTCATGAATCATGCCGTTGTAGCGCACGGTTGTCACGTCTACCCCGGCTTCATCTAGCTTGCGTCCATACGCTTCGCCTTCATCATGCAAAATATCGCTTTCCGCGAGCTGAATTAACGCCGGAGGCAATCCTTTTAGCTGCTCAACAGTAGCCTGTAAGGGGGAGGCATAGATGTCTTTGCGCTTTTCTGGGTCAGGGATGTACATGTCATACATCCACTTCATTGTAGATGTGCTCAAAAAACGTTTCTCGCCAAATTGGTGATAAGAATCCGTTTCAAAATTAGCGTCTACGAGCGGCCACATTAAGATTTGCAACTTAATATGCGGACCCCCTTTCGCTTTCGCCATCAACGTGGTTACCGTTGACATGTTACCGCCGACACTGTTTCCGACTACTGCCAGATTTTTGCCATCAACACCAATCTCCTCACCATGTTCGGCGACCCATTTGGTAGCGGCATAGATCTCATTGATAGCTTGTGGATACTGAGCATCTGGAGTTGGAGTGTAGTTGACAAATACAGCCGCAAAACCTGAAAGCACGACGAGATCGCGAACCATGCGCTTGTGTGTTGGATAATCGCCCAGCACCCAACCGCCGCCATGAATAAAGATGAAAACAGGCAATGTGCCTTTGACACCTTCAGGTCGCACGATATTGAGCGTAATCGGATAACCGTCAGCGGTAATCGTCTTCTCAGACTCCTCAATGCCTGAAAGATCGACTTTAACGGAAGCCTGTCCATCCACAAGTACTTGACGTGCTTCGAGTGGAGGTAGTGTCTCTAAACCCACACCACTTGAATTCAACACTTTCAAAAATTCCTTCGTTTCTCTGGAAAGACGCGGATCATCTGCGACTTCCAAAACTTTTACCGCTTGTGAGTTTTCTTGAGTAACCATTACGTTCTCCTTGTCGCCTCTGCTAAATTCTTGTCAATCTCAACACCGTAGTAACTAACGTTGGCATCCGCATCAGTACCTGTTGCCATGAAATATGCCAGTTTGCAATCAGTGCCACAACTCCACGACGAATATATTCAAATTCGATGCGTTCTACTCGTCCCAGTTTCATGGGTTGAGCCGGGTAAGCTCTCTGCAAAGCTTGGATGCCTGTCATTTCATCGGTACTGACTACATGGATACCTTTGTCGAGTAATTCTTTTGCCTTCAGATGTAAAGAACAGATGTATTTTACTGCAATGCGTGCGTCTTACTCTTTGTCGTTTATGACCAGGTTCTGTTCATTGGTATTGACGACATGCACTGCTAGCAGGCGTGCGGGTTCAGTATCACTGGTATTTGCGCTGACACGATGATGATCGCCAGGTAATTCAAAAAAGTTCTCACCAGCGTGATACACCTGCTCCGGATTATCATTGATTTTGCTACGAATCGCACCTTCCAGGACTGTTGCATAGATGAAAGACGAGTCTGGATGGGTGTGAGGGAGCGATGAGACACCTGGCGCATATTCGACCAACTGGACTTTCATGCTCTTGCCGGGCACATTGGGAAGGGCATGATCGAAGACCAACGTTACCTTTTCAGCCAACACATCGGCTGAAGCTGCGAATACGGGGAGTGCTGTGAATACGGAAAAAGCTGCGAATATGGAGAGTGCTGCGAATGCAAATCCGTGAAGAAATCGAGTAAACATTTGGGTTCTCCTTGCGTGAATACAAACGTGAACACGAATTGGTGAATATAAATCAGTCTGATGTGTCCTCATGCTGAATCAAGCCGATCGCGGATCAGACATGTGTAGGTTGAGTTGAGCTTTGCACGCGCGAACGCAGTTGCGGGATGTTGGGCTTTGTGTCCTCAACTCAACCGATGTCAGCATTGAATTCTCATTGCTGATCTTTAAGCGATAGAGCGGTTGAGCCAGTCCTCGAAACGGGTCGAGCCGATGAGCGAGTTGCCCTGCGGAACGAGCTGATCGTTCAACGCTGCACCAAAGTAACGGGCGTGAGTGTCTACAACCACCTGACGTGAGTCGTGAGTTGCACTCAGGAATTGGCGGATGATTTCCTCGAAACGGAACCGCTCTGGACCAGCTAAATCGATAATGCCGTTTACTGGCGCTCCCAGTGTGATATCGACCAACGCGTCAGCAACGTCCTCCGACAGGATGGGCTGGATAAAGGCAGAGGGCAAGCGAACCGTTTGTCCATCGGTGGGGAATTGAGCGATGATCGTCTCGATGAACTCAAAGAACTGCGTAGCGCGAACAATTGTATAGGGTATTGCTGCGGACTGGATCAACTTTTCCTGAGCAACTTTCGCACGCATATAGCCGCTATCAGGGATGCGATCGGCACCGACGATTGATACTGCAATGTGATGAGCCACACCAGCGTCTGCCTCCGCCGCCAGCAGGTTCCGGGATGACTGAAGGAAGAACTCCAACACCGCCGCATCCTCAAAGGAGGGTGAATTCGTCACATCGACAACAACTTGAGCACCCACTAACACCTCAGCCAGTCCCTCACCTGTAACAGCGTTGACACCTGAAGAAGGGGATGCTGCCACCGCCTCATGTCCGCGCTCCTGTAGCTTGCTCACAAGCTTCTTACCAATCAGCCCACTGCCACCAATGACAACAATTTTCATGACAACACCTCTGATAGTTTAAAGAACATGGTTGTTGAGTTTTGAGCCATCCGCAGTGAGTTGTTCTCAACTGAGATGGCTGTTTCCACCCGCTTCAAGTGGCGCACTTTCTGCCTGAGAGCATCGTGCTCAACGATTCTTGCGACAGAACCCAAAATTTTGCATCCGGTTAGCCCAGTCGCTTATTTGATCTCAGCCGGGTCAAACTCGGTAACTCGTCCCGGACGAGCAGCCAGAAAGACATCGTAGGAAGTACAATAGGCAATCGTGACATCATTAACTTTGTTATAAAGATGAACCACGGTATTCGCTCCTCCGGGTTGAAGAGCAATGGGTTCCAGGTCGCCAAAAAAGAGACGACGAATGGTATCACCGCTGCCCAATTCATCCCTTAATTTCCGTAACAGAGCCAGTTTCCCTTCTAGGGTTGGAGGGGTTGGATCGGCTGGATTCGCTGCTTGAGTCATAATTGTTGTTCTCCAATGTTGTTGAAATCTACTGGTCAAACTTTTTCATACCCAGACGCAGTCAATTTGCGATGAAACCATGCTGCTTAGGTAAGTGGCAGGTTTCCGTTTAACTAAGAGCCACGGTGGTGTCAACCCAGGAAGCCGCACCTTCACCTTCTGGAGCACTCAACCTTTACCGTTTGGATCACTAAACGTTGAAATGCTCTACTTTGTTTAGCTAAATCGCCGTAAGCCCCGCGCTCGCTTCTGGCGGGGATACATCGAGCCGACGAGAGCGAGTACCCCGCACCATTTGAGCGTCGGGATATAAGGCGGGTCGCCGTAGGAACGGAGGCGACCAATAAATGTAGTGGGTTGGCGATAACTTAGCATAACTCACTACCTGTGCTAAACTACTGCAATGCTAACCATGAACTACACGTACCGAATTTATCCAGCCGCCAACCAGCAAGCTCAAATGCTTGCCTGGTTAGAAAGTTGTCGCAGGCTTTATAACTATGCCTTGCGAGAACTCAAAGACTGGATGAATAGTCGCAAGTGCATGGTTGACAGGTGTTCTCTGGAAAAGGAATACATCATCAGTGCAGATGTCCCTTTTCCGGGATACATGGAGCAAAAGCGTCAACTGCCTGTACTCAAGGAAACATGGACAGGACTCAAGGATGTTCATTCTCAGGTATTGCAAGACGTAATTAAACGCCTGCATAACACTTGGGAGAACTTCCGCAAGCGAAACTTTGGGTTTCCTAGATTTAAGAAGTACGGACAATTCAAGTCGTTTCTGTTTCCGCAGTTTAAAGAGAGTCCCATCGTTGGGCACCAAATTAAACTGCCCAAAATTGGTCTTGTTCCTATAACCTTGCATCGACCTATCCCTGATGGGTTTGCTGTTAAGCAAGTCAGAGTATCGTCTCGATGCAGAGGAACTCAATGGTATATCGTCGCAACCATCCAATCGGATGTCAGCGTTCCTGACGTACCTGTTCATGGTCGTGCTATTGGTATTGATTTGGGACTGGAGCGGTTTATCACCTCTTCTGATGGCAGTTATGTCGAACGTCCGAAGTTCTTTAAGACTGTGCAAAGTAGGCTGAAAGTGCTGCAACGCAGAGCCGCAAGGAAACAAAGACGTTCTAAAAACTGGGAAAAAGCACAGATTAAGGTAGCCAAACTTCATCACCATATCGCCATCCGTCGCAAAGACTTTCATCTGAAAAATGCCCACAAGCTTTGCGACCAAGCGCAGACTATTTTTGCAGAAGATCTGAACACTGTTGGACTCAATAGAGGGATGCTCAGGAAAGAATGCGTTGACGCATCGTTTGGAGCATTCTTGAGTTTGTTGGAATGGGTTTGTTGGAAGCGTGGGGTGTACTTTGAGAAAGTCAACCCCAATGGCACATCCCAGACTTGCCCCAATTGCCAAGCGGCTGTGTCTAAAACTCTTGAGGATAGAGTCCATAATTGTCCTGAGTGTCAATACTCTACTCATCGCGACCATGCTGCGGCTCAAATGGTGTTAATTCGTGGGCTTGATAATGTAGTACCCGTGGACGACGGGGAAAGGAAACTGCCTGGTCTTGCCGTACTGTCAGGGGCTTTTTGCCTAGATAAGTGGTTATCCAGGAAGGCTCAAGAGCGATCTTGAGAAGCCCGCGCTCTACCCGGAACGGGTGAGCGTCGGGAGAAGTCACCTCCTTCAACGGCAATTTTCACCAGTTTTTTGTTGACAGAATCTTGGCGAGCACTCCCGGCAAAAGCGAGAATTTTGGCAGTGATCATGAATTTCTCCTAGTTTTATCATGATGAGTCTATGGTTGTTGAGTTTTGAGCCATCCGCTGTGAGTTGTGAAACCACGAGAACTTACGCTTGATCGGCCGTGTTTTTCACTCATGGCATTCCCACACCGGTACGTAAACCGGAACAGTAGGGGACGATAGTGGTTAAAACCGTTGAGAGGAACTTATATTGCCTTCTCTGGTGGCTGAATCGTTCTCAACGCCAATACACTAATCCAACATCCCAATCCATCGACAATTAACATCAGGTAAGCGGTGACTTGGAAAAGCAAGCCCCATCCTTCAAAGGAAACTTGAGAAACATGATCGGGGCTAATGACCAAGTGATGATTGTAGATTGCAGAAAGGAGTGAGCCTGCCATTGAACCCAGCAAGAGCCAGCTACCGATGCGGTGGAACGGCGTCCAGAGTAAACCCGCTGCAATAATGGGAGCCAATATCACCACAACACCCACAAACAAACCCTGAAGCAGAGAAAGGGGAACTGGGATTTCCTGATGCGCTAAGCCGTGCAGTCCATGAAGGAGCGCGTGCATGACTACGATCGCTGTTCCATATTGAGCAATCTTCATCTTGTCTTCTCCCTTAACTTGTTAACTGGCATGAGCCACGGTGGTGTCAACTACCCATTCCAACGGTCGCGGCTGAAAATTCAGTTCGCGTTTTGCCTTGGCATTCGAGGCACCTCGCATCTGAGTCTGGTAGTAAACAATGTCCGCACCACCCTCCATTTTGAGAGCATCCTCAACCGATACCCGTGGCGGGGGTGGAGCATTCAGCGATCGAGCAAACGCAGGCAGCCAGTCGCGCACCGCTAAAGGCTGATCATCCACAATCAGATAAACACCAGGATTGCCCTGCTCTGCAGCAGCAACGGTGGCGACCGCGGCATCCTCAATGTGTATCCACGACCAGACCCCATCCCCATTGCCCACAATCGGAAGCTGTTGCTGCCGCACCTGTTGTCCTACATCACCGTCCGAGTTGAACCAAGTGCCAGGTCCGTAGAAGAAGCCATAGCGTAAAGCAATTCCTTCCAGGTCAGGCGTTTGGAGCAAACGACGTTCAGTCTCAATGACGAGACGAGCATCGGCGGCAACGGCGGGGGAGGCATCAAGCGATAACGGGGTTTCCTCATCTGCCAATCCAGCACCGGGAATTCCCCAGAAGGCCATCGACTGTTTCAGGAAACGGCGCACCCCTGCTGCCTTTGCTGCCGCCAGCACATTGCCTCCCCCTTCCGACCGAATCCGCGTATTCAGAGCCGCTGTCGCATTCATGGATTCGCGAGTGTAAGTTCTGGGTAGAGCGGTGAGTTGTTCAATCACCACCTCTGGTTGAGCGCGAATGACAGCCGCTTTAACTGACTCTGCGTCGAATACATCCGCGATCGCAGGTTCTATTCCCTGTTCCACTAACGACTGTGCTCTTTCTGGAGAGCGAGTCAGCGCTACAACGTTGTGTCCTCTGGCAAGTAATTGGTCGAGTATGGGGCGACCGATCGCTCCTGTTGCCCCGGCAACAAAAATCTTCATCTGTAAATCCTCTAAAACTTTGTTGACTACGAGTATCTTACTCGTTCAATCGTTTTCATTGCTTGATTCATAGCTTAAGAAAATCAACAGAAATCAAAGTGGTGTTTCTTTGTTCTCAATAGACAGGCATGGGTTACAGCCGTGACGTGAGAAATTGAGCGATATGGTTTGCGATCACGTCCCCGTCCTCTTCCAGGGCAAAATGTCCGGTATTGAGTAAATGGAACTCAATGTCTTTCAGGTCGCGCTGGTAGGGATAAGCGCCCTCGGCAGGGAAGATGTAATCGTTCTTGCCCCAGACAATTAAAGTAGGAGGTTGATATTTGCGGAAATACTCCTGCCATTGTGGATATAATGGCGGGTTCGTGCCATAGCTATATAGCAGTGCCAGTTGAATCTCACCGTTACCAGGGCGATCGAGGAAATGTTGATCCATCGTCCAGGTATCCGGGCTAATCGCTTCCAGATTGCGAACGCCATTGGTATATTGCCACTTCGTGGCTTCCAAAGTGACAAGGTATTTGAGCTTGTCCGCATTCTCAGGAGAACGGTCTTGCCAGTATGCCTTAATCGGGTCCCAAAACTCACGCAATCCTTCCTCGTAGGCATTTCCATTTTGCACAATTAGTGCTTCCACTCGCTCTGGATATTTAGCTGCAATGCGATAGCCAATGGGAGCACCATAATCCATCACATAAAGACTGTATTTCTTGAGGTCGATCGCAGTAATAAACTTCTCTACGATCTGGGCCAAATGATCAAATGTGTAATCAAACTCATCCACAGTTGGCATAGAACTGTTACCGTAACCTGGATAATCGGGGGCAACTAGATGGAATTTATCAGCAAGTGCAGGGATCAGGTTGCGGAACATGTGAGATGAGGTCGGAAAGCCATGCAACAGCAGAATTGTTGGATTGTCACGGGAACCAGCTTCCCGATAAAAGATATCTAAACCATCGATCGAGATTGTGCGATATGTAGTCATGAGATTTACTCCTTGTTTATGAAATCCATTTGAGATCGAATGTAAGTTCTGGAAGTTTTACGGTGAGTCCTCGTGTTGTCATTGCTCAGCAGGCGGGGGAATAATCTCGATGCCGTACTTAGGTGCAGTGGTGAGGATTTTATCTCAGTCTTCAGAACTCAATGGTGGGGCAGATGTAAATTGACCGCAGCGAATGATTTTGTAGCCTATCGTACCGATGCTGTGACGACCAATTCCACCGCAGCATTGAGCGGTAAGGTTGTTTGTCCAAAGACTGTCCGTGCGTGACCCGCCCGATTGTTCAAAACTTGTGCAAATAAATCCGATGCCCCATCTAGTACCCCGGCATGGTTATACCAGTTCGGTACACATTGGATATGTCCATCCAGGCGCACAATACTATCTAGCGTTTCAAACTGTTGGGTTGCAGCGTGCAGTTGAGCCAAAACATTCAGTCCTGCTAACTTGGCGGCTTGATAACCGTCTGCATCATCCAAATCTGCTCCTAATTTGCCTGCGTACTTCAATACGCCATTGACCAGAGGAATTTGCCCTGACACAAAGATGAGATCCCCGGTTCTGACCCAAGGATGATACTGTCCCAATGCCTGTGGAGGCTGAGGTAAAGTCAGCCCTAAGTCCGCTAAACGTTGTGTGATAGACATAGACATAGCACCATTATTTTTGCAGTAGATTTCATGGGGTTTAGGGCTTTAGAACAATCGTGCCAACGCCAGCAGACCGATCGCATGAATCGTTAAGCAGCAGCAACTTCCAAGACAGGAACTTCAACCTGTTTCAGATATTTCTCAAACCATTTCACGGCAGTTGTGCTGGCAATCTCGAAGCCCTCTCCCTGGAAGCCGTCGAAGTGTCCGCCCTTCAAGATTGTGAAGGACTTCGGCTCCATCGCACGCGCATAGACACCGGCGATTAAATCAGGAGATGCTAGAAAGTCCTTCTCGCCTGCAATCAGACATAGCGGAGTGGGAAAGATCGCCTCAAGGTGAGGAACGGGTTCGTAATAGAGACAGTGTTCGATCGATTCAAAGGTGATGCGATTCTCCCATCGTCCTTCGCTGGCGCTTTTAGCTGATTCAACCCAGGTGAATGCATCGGGTGTTGGCAGGAAGCTAGGTTGTCCGGGCGGGGCAACCAGGGGAAAGTAGCTCACTCCCCCGGTTTGATACCGTTTGATTCGGTCTTGTGAAAGCAACTTTGTGAGTTCATCGAGTTCAAGGGGTGAAGTCAGGCGACGGGAGTTAAGAAACGCATTCACTGTAGGCATCTGTGCCACGACGGCTTTCACGCGCCTATCAAATGCCGCCAGATGCAGCACATGACCACCGCTATAGGAGAAGCCCCAAACACCGATGCGATTAGGGTCAACTTCACTTTGGAGTTGAGTCCAGGTGATAGCATTGCGATAATCCTCTTGCTGCTCGGCAGGGAGCATTTGTCCACGAGGCTCTCCCTCACTGGCACCCAGGTAGCGATAATCGAACAGCGAGACGACGAACCCAGCTTGAACGAAACGCTCAGCAAACTGTGGTAGACCCATCTCTTTAGTCAAGCCAATGCCATGAGCCATGATAATCGCTGGATAGCGATCGCCAGATACGGCTTTATCTGGAGTGTAGAATGTGACGGAACACTTCAGACCTTTACTGTCAAAACTGGTGGTTCTTCTTGGCATACGTCAAATTAGAATAATTTTAAGGTTTTCTCGACAATCGGTGTTCTAGTAAGATTGCTCAACGACCTTCAGCACCGATTACACGGGGATGGGTTGCAGCCGTGACGCGAGAAATTGAATGATGTAGTTTGCGATCGCGTTCCCATCTTCTTCCAAAGCAAAATGTCCGGTATCGAGTAAATGGAACTCAATATCTTTCAGGTCGTGCTGGTAAGGATAAGCGCCTTCGACAGGAAAGATGTCGTCGTTTTTACCCCAAACAACCAGGGTGGGAGGTTGATATTTGCGGAAATATTCCTGCCATTGTGGATAGAGCGGTGGATTAGTTCTATAGTCATAAAACAGCGCCATTTGAATCTCAGCATTCCCAGGGCGATCGAGGAAGAGTTGATCCATGTTCCAGGTGTCGGGGCTAATTGCTTCCGGATTGCGAGCGCCGTTAGTGTATTGCCACTTCGTTCCTTCCAGGGTGAGAAAGTCTCTAAGCTTTTTAGCATTAAGAGAAGAAGGATCTTGCCAGTATGCCTTAATCGGTTCCGTAAACTCCCGCAATCCTTCCTCGTAGGCATTCCCATTTTGCACAATTAGTGCTTCCACTCGCTCTGGATATTTAGCTGCAATGCGATAGCCAATGGGAGCACCATAATCCATCACATAAAGACTGTATTTCTTGAGATCGATCGCGGTAATAAATTTCTCCACAATCTCAGCCAGGTGATCAAATGTGTAGTCAAACTCATTCACAGTTGGCATCGAACTGTTACCAAAACCAGGATAATCAGGCGCAACGAGATGGAAGCGATCGGCAAGCGCAGGTATGAGATTGCGGAACATGTGGGAGGAGGTTGGGAAACCGTGCAGTAGTAGAATCGTTGGATTACTGCGCTCTCCAGCTTCTCGATAGAAGATGTCTAAACCATCGCTCGTGATCGTGCGAAATGTTGTATGACTCATATCGTGTTCTCCAACGTGATTGAACTATCAGTAGTTTGTGGATTCAGCCAAAGTGCGCCAGACTGCTATCTCTTGCTCGACGTAAGCGTTTTTGTCGGCAATTGCTTGAAGAGTATCCGTGCCCAAAGGTAATCGCAGAGGTGGCTTGTCTGCGGCTGCAAGCTGGAGGATTGCAGCCGCAAGTTTGGTCGGATTTCCAGGTTGCTGGTGATTGTGTCCAGCGGCAAAATCACGGGTTTTGCCAACCGTCTCAGCATAATCAGGGATTTGTGTTGTGGTCTTGCGGAGTGAACTGCTCTCCAGAAAATCAGTACGGAAGTATCCTGGTTCAACAACGGTTGCATGAATCCCCAACGGTGACAACTCATCATGCAGGGCTTCGGTAATGCCTTCCACCGCAAACTTTGTCGAGCTGTATATCCCCCAGCCTGCGGGGGCACGATAGCCACCGATTGATGAGAGATTAATGATGTGTCCAGATCTGTGTTGACGCATACTGGGCAGCACGGCACGGATTACGTTCAGCAGTCCAAAGACGTTGGTTCGATAAATGCTCTCAACCTCCTCCGAGCTACTCTCTTCGATCGCCCCCAACAAGCCGAATCCAGCATTATTGACCAGCACATCGATTCGTTCAAATCTGTCCAATCCTGCTGCAACCGCCGCCTGCACCTGAGCTTCGTTCGTCACATCCATACTCAATGTCAACAGATGTTCGCTTGAACCAAGGAGTTGCAGATCCGTTTGATTACGTGCCGTCGCAATCAATGTGTCACCTGCTGCCAAAACCGCCTTTGCGATTTCAGCTCCAAAGCCCCGTGAGGCACCTGTAATGAGCCATATTTTGTCGGTCATGATAATCTCCTTAACTTTGTATAGGTTATGTCGATGAGGTGAGCAATGCACTGGGGTGAATCAAACATCCCCTTTTTCTGAATAGCGTTGGGTTTCATACCTCCATCCAACCTACCGTTAATCTAGCAGGTTAATCCATCCCCTACCCTAACGATGCTGCTGCCGAAAATAATCGCGCCAACTTTCAGGTAAAGCTTCCAGTTGAGCAGCGCGGTGAAGTAACTCTGGATTGTCCTGCTCACGAACATAAAGTTGAGTGATATCGGCAACAGTGATGTTGTTATAGTCCCGGCTCACCAACTCTAGAGTGTCTCCGACTCCCACTTCGCCCTCTTGCAAAACACGGAAGTAAAATCCGGTTCGACGACTTGCGAGAAATCGTTTAACCATATCCGGTCGTCCAAACCGAATCCCAAGTTTGTAGCAGGGTAGGCGAGGTTGTGTCACCATCAGTTTGACAGTGCCGATCGCAAAGCGATCCCCAATGTTCAGTTCCTCTTCTTTCAACCCAGTGGTCGTGAAATTTTCACCAAAGATGCCTAACGGTAGCTCTGTGTCAGGCAATTCACTTTGCCAGTAATCGTAATGCTCGAATGGATAGACATAAACTGCTTTGTCTGCTCCGCCATGAACGGTTAGATCGGCTTGCTTATCACCGTCTAAATTGAGCGATCGCACCATAACCCGTTCGCTGACTGGCTCTTTGAAAATTCCAGTGCTAACGGTTTTTCCTTTCCAGCTGACTTCACGCGGAAGTCCTATGTTGACAGAGATGAGTTTCATCTTTAGCTCCAAAGTTTTGGACAGCATTTTGATGGCGTGCGGAGGCAGTTCCTCCCGAAATCTGGGAGGCGCTGCTCAAACCCCTAAAATACAGGTATTGCACGCTGTCACAATTTGCTTGGTACTGCGGAGACGATCCATGAGTTGCAAATAACAGAGTACACCACTCCACCCTCCGTTCTTAAAATCGTTAACAGAATTTTTAATTAGGTAAATGGTCAAGCACTCCTTTAATCAACAAATAAGTTGATTAAAGGAGTGCTTGATGGATTAAAGCTGCAATGACAGCGATCTTCTTCACCAACTCATTAGAGAGAGAATCGCTGTTTTAAGTAATTGGGATCGTTGTAACTCAGTCACACCTTGCCGTCAGTCGCAACCCGAAAGCCAGTACTTTCAGAGGTAAATCCAGGGCGCGAGTCGGCTCTGCCACCATGAGCGGAGTTCCGGCTTTCGGGTTGCCAAACAGCAACAACTGCGTCGGACACAAGCTTAGTCCGACTTTTTCGGCTTCCGCCTGATGATCAATGCGGGCAAAAACGGTGATGCCTTTTGCTTGAAGGATGGCTGCTAAGCGATCGATAGTTTCAGTCACTGCATACGGGCTGAGCTGGTTGATAATGCCGTTGTTTGCATTCATAGCAGTGGACTCCTTACACGACAAAAACTGGGTGATATGGTCGTTGCTTGGGCTTCTCAAAGATTGAGGTCGGACAATCCGGGATGATCATCGGGACGACGACCCAGTATCCAGTGGTATTTGCGTTCGCTCTCCTGAATTGGCAGGTCATTGATGCTGGCAATACGCCACCGCATGAATCCGTATTCGTCGAACTCCCAATTCTCATTACCGTAGGAACGGAACCAGTTGCCGGAATCATCATGCCATTCGTAAGCAAACCGGACAGCAATTCGGTTGTCCCGAAAAGCCCAAAGCTCCTTGATAAGACGGTAGTCCAATTCTTTAAGCCACTTACGTGTCAAGAACTGTACGATCGCCTCACGACCGGATAGAAATTCTGAGCGGTTGCGCCAAACGCTATCTGACGTGTAAGCAAGTGCTACTCGTTCAGGGTTACGTGTATTCCAAGCATCTTCTGCGATTCGGACTTTTTGGATAGCGGATTCATGATCGAAAGGCGGCACGGGTAGTCGAGGATTTTCGGGATTGTTCATAGCATGGTAATGTAAAATAGCATTTCAAGCGTTTCTATCAACACATAGTGGGAGGGTGAGAACCCCTGTTCGCGTAGCGTCCCGAAGGGAAGATGTAGTTTGACGCACGGAGGAAAACTACATCTGTGTTTTTAACCAGGGGATGAAACCGTTCGGCTGAGCTCACGGCGAAGCCCGACTCAGAGGGCTTTAGCTATGCGTTTCTTTTTCAATGTATTGCCTTACGGCTTCTGTGATTAACTCATTTATTGACCTCTCTTTTTGTTTACTTAGTTTTGCCAATTCTTCATACTCTTCTTTAAAGAATCTTGCACTAAACCTACTCATGACATCATTAATGTGTTATATTGATGTCATGGTAACACAGGATGAAAAACTCCAAAAACAAACGTGATGCCATGCTGAACCATGACAACTGAGGATATGGGGTTGTGTTGAGAAGAACTTAATTGTTGCCTTCAACACGTAAAATCTTCAAGGTTGGAAGGAAGGAAAGTGCCGCACAGCCCTGAGCTTGTCGAAGGGTCGAGGCGGGTAGGGCTGTCTTACCCTCGTCAACGTGTTTTACAAAAACATGAGACAACGTTACGGAGTGTGGCTTTTAGCCCAGGTCGTAACAACAGTCTAGAATCCACGTTTTTTCAAAGCGTGGAGAGTTCAAGAGCTAGCTTAAACTTAAAAGGGCTATTTCCTCTGGTTTATTCCTCCCTCGTTGAGAGCTTTGAGTTGAGCGAAAAGTAAACTACCTACACTGACCTTGCGGTGAGCGTGTAGGCTTTCAGTAGCCCGTTAGAGTCTGTGCTGAGATTACAGCACAAACCGTTCGAGCCTCCAGGCAGGTTTACAGACTGCCCCAATAACGCAATCATTTTCGCTCCGTTCAAATCAGCATCACAGGACAACCCGCAATTACCGCATTTGAATCTCTTGTCAGAGCGCAAGCCAATGTGTAGGCATTGGTTACAGGTTTGGCTCGTGTAGGCGGGAGGAACAGCAACAACTTCCACTCCGTCCTTAAGTCCCTTATATTCCAAAAACATCCGCAACTGATAGAACGCCCACGAGTTACTTCTACGGCGTTCTGTTTTGTTACGTGGTTTTTGGTTTGTGCGTTCACGAATACCTGTTAAATCCGAGTGGAGCTACAAGCGCTTTTTCACTTTTAGCTTGCTGGATGATTGTTTTGCTGATATTGTGGTTTACCCACGCTTGAAATCGTCTCTCCCGCCCCGATAGCCGTGCCAAGACCTGACGACATCTACGCCGACTAGACCTTGTGCGTGTGGAAGCTTTTTTTTGAAGAGACGCCCTAGCTCTACTGTATCTATCTCTGGTTTCGGTTAACTGTTTCCCATCCCATGAGTCGCCGTTGCTGGTTACAGCTATATCTCGCCTACCAAAATCAACGCCAATGACCTTTTTGGTGGGATGTGGATCAGGAACTTCGTCTTTTAGCTGAATGTGGATATAGTACTGACCATCGCGGTGCTTGCACAATTGAGCGCTTGTTGGTTTACGCCCTGCAAGTTTACCGCGTTGATAATTGCCAGCATTAATTTTGATATGTTCTCGACCAGATAATGTGGTCAAGCTAACAGTCCAATCCTTCTCTCTAAAAGCAAAAATCCTAGCATCATAATCAGCAGATGTAGGCTTAAATGCTTTTACGGGTTTGTCTTTCTTTTTGGCTGTCAGTCGATTAGCACCGACCCTGGCACAAGCTCTGACTGCTAAGTTAGCTGGCAACCCAAATTTGGCTCTCAAATCTTCGTAAACAATACCCTGAATTGTCAGTTTACTGGTTATTTCTGGCTTGATTACCATCTGATTAGTGTAATTGCAGGCTTCCGCAAAAGCATGAAGAACCACTTCCAGTTTTTCAGACTGTAACGGCGTGGGGTTGAGTTTGCTTTCCTAGCGTCAGTACTTGTTCCATGAGTTCGACCTACTCACTACGTGATTATACTCATAGAGTACAATTCTTCGTTGTGTGTTTCCGGAGATCCAAAGAATCGAACTGTCTCCACTTCCTTTGTTAATCTACGATTAACATTAGTCGGGAGACGTTTCGTTTTTAACCCGCAATTCCTCTCAACACCGAATCAAAGATTACGGTGTGAGCCTCCTTGCGGAAATAGGTGAAAGAGTCGTCCGCAACAAGTTGCGAAAACACGAGAACTTACCCCCGATATGCAATATCTCACACTGTCGGGATGGTTCCACCGTCAATAACGAATTTAGTACCGTTGATATAAGAAGCGCGATCGGATACCAGGAAAGCAACAAGCTCGGCAACTTCTTCGGGGCGACCAGGGCGAGCCATCGGAATCCCACCAAGGGAATCCATCAGCCCAAGTCTTGCAGTATCAAAGTCTTGCGACCAATGAAGCAGGAAATTTCTTCGGGGCGACCTGGAGAAGCCCACACGCTCATTCGGTACTCCGAATCAGTGTGTGGAGAATGTCACATTGCTATTCGATCGCCTCCTTCAGTAGATGTATTGCCTCCTCGTGAAGTGTTTTCGACTGCGCTCGCGACATCACCGATTCTTCAGACACGAGCGTGAAAAATAGCCGATCGCCCAAAGTCGTCACGCCCAGATCGTTTTTGGCACCTGTCCTCACAACAGGTCCATAGATTGCCTGAAGTTCAAGCTCTCCATACTGTTGCTGGATCGTCAGTCGCCCCAGATTGCTAACGTCTATGTCGGAGTCGAATAGTTGGTCTTTAAATCCTTGTAGGACGACATCGGGACTGGGATGGGTGGATGCCCATTGCTGAGTTTGGAAAATTTCCTCAAACAGCTTGTCTGGTGTCATGATTTGATTGAGTTGCTGCTTCAAAGAACGGGCAACATCCCACAAATTGGCATCAGCGCTTAAGTGGTGCGATGTCCGTCCAGCACTAATCCAGAGACTGACATCTTCCTGGTTGAAAGATGTCAAGTAGGGTCTGAGATTAATCGGTGACATACACTTGAGGTTCTGTGGCTGTTCTGAATGATTTTGCTGGCGGATTGCTAAGAGAAAAGCGGCACAAATCGCACCATGAACGCTCGTTTGCTCTTGCCGAGAGCGAGTCAGGAGCAACAGCGTTGTTTCGGGTGAAAGCGAACTGGCACTGACCGATTGACGGTTATTTTGCCTCATCGGTTGCACAACTGGGAAGGAACCGCTCATCCTTGTGAATTGAGGCATCGGCTTTAACCCAGAAATCGTTTCCGGGGCGTTCCCTGGAACCAAGTCCTCTCGCGACGGCGGAACAGGTAAAGACTGTCCCAAGGCAGTGGGTGTGGCGATTGCCCTTGAGGGCAGTGCGCGGAGCGCAATCGCTTGCAAAATATCTCGAATTAAGTAAGTAATCGAGATGCCATCTGCGATCGAGTGATGGCACGTCACAATTAATTCCGATAATTGTGCATCATTGCCTGAGTGAACTAAGACGACACGCACTAACGGAGCTTGCGACCAGACAAAGGGTGTTTCGATTTCTCGCTCAACTTCTCGCTCAAAGTGTTGTTCGGATTGTCGCTGCACAACTCGCAGTGGAATGGCGGCAGAGTCTTCAACAAACCAAGGTTGCTCTGCTTCATCAAGGGCAATGCGAACTCGCAGTAATGGATGCCGTTGCTGTACGAGGGTCAGTGCTTGCTGAAGTTGATGAACGCTGAATCTTCCTTTGATTTGTGCAGTGAGAGCGAAATGGAAGGGATGAGCTCGGTCGTAGAGCCAGAAGAGATGCTCTAGGGCTCCAAGGGGGCGACACACAGCAACAGCTTGAGTGCGATCAACGCATTGCATACAGTTAATCTCCAATACTGTTCGGATGATTGGCAATTGTCAAAGGAGCGTAAGTTCTATCAGGAATGAGCCGGAATTGATTGGTTTAAAGACCGTTCGCTATGTTCCACCTGTAACGAGTGCGACTTTTCCAGATAACGTGGTCATTGTTAATCTCCTTCTTGTATGAAAGTGAATGATTTACTTCTAGATGCCAGCGGCGACTACATGGCGTGTGCCAACTGCAATCAGGAAGCTTTCACCAGCATTCAGCACAGCCTTATTCTCACCTGCCCAGACTGTGAACTCCCCGGACAGCACATAAAGTTGTTCCCAATAGCGCGTGTGGCAATGCAGCGGGTTTGTGTGCCAGGTGGGAAGTAGCCTTCAATCAGATCGTACTAATCTGCGGTTGTGATGTGGTCTGCAACCATGTTCAGACGGGGATCAAATAGCCAGAGTGATTGTGACATCAGATTGCTCCTACTAATTGATGACTTGTGTCATCAGCAGTAATTGAAGAAGTCTGATACGCGTAGCGTCAAGCCAGAGGCTTATCGCCCAACTGCTGTTCTAATTCGGCAATCCGAGCTTGCAGGGGAGCCATCATTGCTGCAACTTCTGTTTCTGAATAGCGGATGGGAATATGCTGAGGACAATTCTCGCTGGTGGCTTCTACGTGGAAGAGGATAGCGCCTTGCACTTCGGCTGAATAATCTGAGTCTCGTAGTCGTTCAATCAATGCTGGATTATCTTCAACATATTCGGCTGTTCCCCAAATCTTGATGCGTTTGCGATGCCGATAATCCATCAAGAACAAAAACGCTTTGTCGTTGCCAGACAGATTGCCCACCGTGATGTACTGCACATTCCCAGTAAAGTCGGCAAAGCCGAGGGTTTTCTCATCGAGTACCTTAAGGAAACCGGGTGATCCGCCCCGAAACTGGATATAGGGATAGCCATTAGAACTGACGGTTCCCAAGTAAAACCCATCGAGTTGAGCGATGAATTCTTCAATTTTGGGAGTAATGGAATCATTGTTAGGACCATTTGCAATGTAGCGTTCATACATCTGCCGCGAACCCCGTTGTTCTTGTGCGGCTTGCACTTCAGGTGTAAAAGCAATTTCTCCAAACTTACGTGGCATAATGCCCTCCTTACGCTGCAACAGGCTCTGCAATGCCAATCATGCCGACAAAACCAGGAAGATGTTTGACGCGATCGATCCAAGAAAGTACATTTGGGTAATTGTCTAGGGAAATTTTGCCATCGGGAGCGAGGGCAACGTAAGGAAAGACTGCTACATCGGCGATCGTCGGGCGTTCTAACTCCAGCCATTGCCGATCTGCTAAATGATCATTCAATTGAGTCAAGATGAACTCTGCTTTCTGATTGGCGCGTTCCAGATTGATGCTGGTCGCTTTGAATAGGTAGTACAAACGTGCGGCTTCTGGACCTTGCCGAATTTCTCCCGCTGTGGTCGATAGCCATCGAATCACGCGGCTCATCGGTTCTGCCTCTGTTGGCAACCAGGATTCACCACCATACTGCCTCCCCAGGTAAACGAGAATCGCTTGAGCATCAGCTAGAACAGTATTTTCATCAACCAACACCGGCACCTGCCCAAACGAATTCAGTGCTAAAAACTCAGGCTGTTTGTGCGCCCCTGCCAACAAATCGACTTGAATCCACTCGTAGTCTAAGCCCAGCAACGAGAGCATTAATTTTGCTTTGTAGCTGTTACCAGATAGTTCGTGACCGTAGAGCTTAATCATGGGTTAGTCCTCCTGCATTAGATAATACCGAATCAGAAAAGAACGGACAATGAGCCGGAAGTGATTCCCGTTAAGAGTGGAAACACAGAGGCGAACGCCGAAGGTGCACCCAGCGTGACCGCACAGAGTACATCCCAAACGCTAGACATTTTCTTTGCACACGGCTTAGTATCACTGGGTTCAAGGCGGTTCATAAACACTCTCTACTTCTGATTTGTACCGTTCGTTCGGTATAGATTTAATGTACCGAACATTTGGTACAATGTCAATAGAAAACTTTAAAGTTAAGATAAATGCCTAAAGAAAGCTATATTCCCAGCCTGATGCGCCTGTTCCGGCAGTATGGCTACGATGGCGCAACTCTATCCAAGATTTCTCAAGCAACTGGATTAGGGAAAGCTAGCCTTTACCATCACTTCCCTGGCGGCAAGGATGAGATGGTTGAAGCAATGCTGGATTATCTTGAACGCTGGTTAGACCAAAATATTCTGCAAACGCTCAACAGCCGAGGCGAACCCTTATCTCGCTTGCAGCATATGTGCGATCGCGTGAATGAAGTCTATGAAGGAGGAAAGCAACCTTGCTTATTTGCGATTTTGCTATTGGGTTCCGCCCGCGATGTGTTTCATGACAGAGTAAAAGCAATTTATCGGGTCTGGATTGATGCGATCGCCACTGTGCTCATTGAGTGTGGTATAAATCAGGAACTTGCCCAACAGCGTGCAGAAGACGCGGTCAGCGCTATTCAAGGCTCATTGATTGTATCTCAGGGATTGGATGATCCATCTGGGTTTGTGCGGCTGATGCAGCACCTACCAGGAGAACTCTGCAAAGGTACGTTGCTTTAGCTCTCCAGCTTTCGACTCAGATAAAGAAGGCGTTCATGCCGTCAACATCAGTTGTCGTATCGTCCAATTGAGCACCACGCGCTTTGGCAATGTGCACTGGGCGGATGAACCCTCACCAGTCGCGATTGCGCTCCGCGCACTGCCGTTCGCGGAGCGTCTCCGCTACTGAGAAGGCAATCGCCGATTTCCAGATAGACTAACTGGGCTGGATTTTTTACGTTGTACTTGGTGGGAAAGGTTTGTCGAGTGCGGTTTGCTTTAAATTAAATCCGCTGCCTTCTCACCAATCATGATGGTTGGTGCATTCGTATTTCCCGTGGTGATCGTTGGCATGATGGATGCATCGACGACACGCAACCCCTCAACCCCATGTACCCGTAGTTCGGGGTCTACAACCGCCATTGGATCAATGCCCATTTTGCAGGTGCCGACAGGATGATACACCGTACCGCAAACGCCCCGGACGTAAGCCTCGAGGGCTTGATCACTACTCACCTCGGCACCGGGAGCAATTTCCTCACCTCGAAACTCATCAAAGGCACTTGAATGAAACAAGTTGCGAAGTAATTTAATCCCGGCAACTAGCTTTTGCACATCAGATTGACTTTGCAGATAGTTCATTTGAATCATTGGTGCGTCTTTAGGGTCAGGCGAACCCAAACTGATGCTGCCAATGTTTTGGGGATGGGTCAAAATGCCTGTACCGGTGAATCCCGAATCAACGTGGGCATAGCCAGGAGGGGACCAGGGAATGGCACCGAAGAACAACTGTAAATCTGGCACAACATCCCGATTCTCCTCGCTATGCACAAACATTCCAACTTCAGAAATACCATTACTAGTGGTGGCAGGATGTAACTCCTGAGTTGCTTGGTGTACCACAGGGATGAGAATGTGGTCTTGCAGGTTTTGACCGACACCCGGCAGATCAACGAGGACCGAAATCCCCATTGCTTGTAGGTGTTTTGCGTCACCAATGCCGGAAAGCATTAGCAGCTTGGGCGAATCGAACGCGCCCGCACTTAAAATCACTTCGGAGTTGACCCTCGCTTGGTGCAGCGTGCCCTGATGTATGTATTCCACCCCAACGGTGCGAGTGCCCTCAAACAACAACCGCGTCACCAACGCTGCTGTCATTGTGGTCAAATTGGGACGCTTGAGAATGGGCAGGAGGAAGGCAGCAGCGGCACTGTGTCGTTTACCATCTTTGATAGTGAACTGACACGATCCCACCCCTTCCTGCTGCATCGCATTGAAATCAGGATTGTAGTCATATCCCATTGCCACTGCTGCTTCGACAAATCGTTGGGAGATCGCAGTAGGGGTTGGGAGATCGGTGACGCTCAACTCCCCACCAACACTGTGATATTTGCAGGCACCGCGTTGCTGGTTCTCAGATTTCTTGAAATATGGCAATACATCTTGGTAACTCCAACCGGGATTCCCCAATTCCTGCCAGTGGTCATAATCGTGATGATTGCCCCGCATATACACCATGAAATTAATCGAACTGCTGCCTCCCAAGGCTTTGCCGCGAGGACAAAACATTTTGCGGTTATTAATGTACGGTTCTGGTTCAGAAAAATATTTCCAGTCCACCTCAGTACCCGGTAGGTTGGTGCATTCCAACGGGATTTGAATCTCCGGTTTAGTATCCTCTTTGCCCGCTTCGAGTAATAACACGGTTGTTTGACTGTCTTCTGTCAGACGGTTGGCAACAACGCAGCCTGCCGAACCTGCACCAATCACAATATAGTCATACTGAGTCATGGAAATTCTCCTTCTTTTATATATTCATGGGTGTGAGCGAATCAATATTATGCAGCGATTGTGATAAAAAATTTATTTTTGCCATGCTGTATTATCGGAAAGCGAAGTCCCTACAAAAGCTTATCCTGAAATCCACCGAGCGCGAGATTACTGGCTATCCGTCAAGTATCGCAGTTAAACCCTGGGAAAAAGACACTCTTGTATCGACGGCAAAGCCAAACTCACTTTCGAGCAAAGGCTTGAACTGAGCGAAGAACTCAAACGCCACGGTAACAATTGGCATCACCAAGGGCTACGCGAAATTCCCATCCCTAAAAAAGACGGGAAAATTAGGATTCTGAAAGTCCCCACTATAGGCGACAGAGCGTGGCAATGCCTTGCAAAGTACGCACTCTTATCCAGCGCATGAAGCGACCTTCCATGCCAGGAGCTATGGTTTTAGAACGGGACGCTCAGCGCACGACGCACAAAAGTCAGTAGATCACAAACTTTTCTCACGCTTGGCGATCGCTGGCAAATTTTGTAGTCTGTAATACTTTTTCTCAGCCACCGTTTAAGCAAGTAGGTTGGTTATGTATAATATTTGCTTATATCTAGGCGACAGCTTAGTTTCTGAGAACTAACCCGATGGAAGATAAATGCCCTCAACGACTTCATGTATTTTTTCAACAGCTTGCGCGTATATTGCCAAGATTTGTTTGAGGCTAAACAGTTCACGGTAAATTAATCGTCCACCTTTCCTCGGTTGACTAATTTTTAACCAGAGAAGATTAACCCAGATATTTACTAAAATAAAAGAGATACCAACAAATACGAAACTAAAGGCTGGCTTTTTATTAGTTGTTCTAATCCGACAGATCTTTTTGAGCCGATAACTACTTTCAATTCCAAATCTTTTTCGATAATCTTGATGAATATAAGATAAACTTGTTTTTACCTTATAGACTACATAAGCAAAGTATTCCACTCCCTTTTGACCGCGTTTACCTTTTTTATATTTGCAGACAATCCACAAATTAAAAGTTACTGAATTTTCTTTATTCCTGGTCATAGTATATGTAGTTTTATAACTTTTTCTTCCTTTGAGGAAGTGTTTAATTCCTCCTTTTTTACCAGTTTTTATTGCTGGTATGAGAAAAGGTATATCTAAAGCCATAAGTCAACGAATGACAGGAACAGTAAAAAATCCTCTATCTAAATAAAGCTTTTTCACCCGAATTTTAAGAGTTGCAAGTTCCGCTAACAAATAAGTAATAATACCGACACTCGTATCTAGCCATCTCACACCTCTAATTGCCAGAGTTACACGTTTTCCTTTCATCAGGACGTACAAGGTAGCATAGGCATAAAATGAACAGGTGCCAGATTTTGCTTGACTCCTATATATATAGGTCAATTCTTTATTACTAGGGTTTCCTGAGTTCTGAATTAAGTTTAAATCAATAGCTATCTTTAGGTAACCTTTTTCAATCCCAATTGGAATTCGACTTTTTAAAGCTTGATTAATTTGTATTTCTAAATCTTCAAAGTTATCAATTTTATCTAGATGATATCTAATATCGTTACCAGACGGAATTTTTTTCAAACTTTTAGCTGTATTTTCAATACTGTCTCCACTACTAGCAGCTTTTATTAAAATCTCAAATAGAGTTTTTTGGTCGCAGGCACCAGTAGTTTCAATGGAGAAATTTTCTGGCTTACACTCAAGAACTTCTTCTAAAGTTTCTGAGTCTGTTAGCCCTAGTTGTCCTGATAAAAAAGTCAATTATCTTACCAATATGCTACGTACAATCTTTATGATTTCATATTTTAGAAGTTGATGATTCATTTATAAATTTTACTTATTAAAAACTCGGTGATAGTACATGTGTTTGCTGCATTGGACGCTTGGCGATCGCCAAGCGTGAGAAAAGTTTGTGATCTACTGAATTTGATGGCAGGCTTAATTGCGTACACTTATTTGCCTAAAAAACCCTCCCTTGATATTTATCCCAAAGACTTACCCGCTCTACCTCCTGCTATTTTTTAGTTCGTCGAACTCACGTTAAAATAAGGGCTTCAGGCTCCGTACTTAGTATTTAAATAATATCAATTTTTCTTGGTGCAAGATTTCAGTAAAGAAAATTGTTGATGGTATAGATCCGTGCAAGGAATCTGATATGCTGAAATAATTTTAAATAAGTTTAGCTATGTACGCCATCAAACGAGAGCTAAAACTAAATAACGCTCTTTCATCACTTTCATGAGAGAATAATAGAAGAAAGTGTCAGAAACAATTTATAGCAATCCGCGCAGGATTTCTGAAAAATCTTAAGTATTGTAGGGTGGGCAGTACTTACCGTATTTTGCCCACTACATCCGGGTTTTGCGTTCGCACTGCCCTCGGCAAGCGTGTCGTTCAAAAATCTGCGGAGGAGTCCTATAGATACATCTAAACTTATTGCGATTTTAAGCGGACGTACCCAAGAAGTAGTCAAGACAGTCTTTATGCAATGGGGTTTTGAGATTTTAGAACAAATAGAAGAAGTAAGTATAGATTTGTGGCAGGGCTATAAGAACTTAGTAATAGAATTAATGCCGAATGCTCAAGTAGTCGCAGATAGATTTCATGTGATGACACAGATAAACAAAGAACTAGATACACAAAGAAAAAGAGAAAAACGAAATATAAAAGACTCAATTAAGAAATCAAATGTAGCAGCAGCTAAAGCTAATTTAAAAAAAATGTCAGTATAAAAAAATAGTAAATCTCCCTTAGTTAAGAATGAATATAACTTAAATGAGGAGCAATTGAAGAAACTTATTCAAGTCAAAAATGTATCTCCTATTTTGAAAGTGATGCATGAATTGAAAGAAAAGATTAGAAAAGTTTTTAATCAGACTTACATCAGACTAATGATTGGTACACGGAAGTCTTTAAACTAGGTATGTGGTTATCGAGAGCGAAAAAATATTTCCCAAAAAGTAACAATACTATTATTCGTTGGTTGGATGAAATTATTGATTACTTTGATCATGGGACAACTAGTGGTGCTGTTGAAGGTATCAATAACAAACTCAAGCTAATTAAACGCTCGGCTTATGGATTTATAAAGTTTGAAAACTTCCGAATTAGATGCTGATTAAGTTGGCATTTCAATTGTTAGTTTAGCAAAATATGTACTGAATAGCCAAGAAAGTTCTCTATTTCCATCGGCAAGGCAGGTCATAGATTTGTCAAGGAAAAGAAAAAGATGACAGAAAAATCTGTGTCAATTCATAAAATTAACAGGCTCATACAACATAATCCTATAGCCATCATTGGTATGGCTTCTCTTTTTGCTAAGGCAAGAAACTTGCAAGAATACTGGCAAAATATTATTAACAAAGTTGATGGCATTAGTGATGTTCCACCTACACACTGGAACATAGAAGATTACTATGACCCAAATCCAAGAACACCAGAGGAAAAAACCTACTGTAAAAGAGGTGGGTTCATTCCTTATGTTGATTTTAATCCTATGGAATTTGGGATACCTCCCAGCATTTTAGAAGTCACGGATGTTTCACAACTCTTAAGTTTAGTCATCGCCAAAGAGGCGATGGAAGATGCAGGTTACGGCACATCGCGTGAGTTTAATCGCGAGAACGTTGGGGTGATTTTAGGCGTAGCAATGACAAAGCAATTAGGGATGCCACTTGCTGCTAGGTTGGAGTACCCTATTTGGGAAAAAGTTCTTAAAAGCAGTGGTTTATCCGATGAGGATACACAAAAAATTATTAAGAAAATCAAAAGCGCCTATGTGAACTGGGACGAAAATGCTGTTCCAGGAATGTTAGCTAACGTAGTTGCTGGTAGAATTGCTAACCGCTTAGATTTAGGCGGGATCAACTGTGTAGTTGATGCAGCTTGTGCTAGTTCATTTGCGGCTTTAAAGATGGCGATTAGTGAACTGGTAGAGCATCGCTCTGACATGATGCTAACTGGTGGAGTTGACACCGATAACACCATCATGACTTATATGTGTTTCAGCAAAACACCCGCACTCTCAGGAAGCGAGAATGTAAAACCTTTCGACGCTAAGTCTGATGGGATGATGCTGGGTGAAGGTATCGGTATGATTGTGATCAAACGCCTGGAAGACGCTATCACAGACAACGACAAAATTTACGCAGTCATTAAAGGAATTGGCACCTCCAGTGATGGACGGTATAAAAGTATTTATGCTCCCCGAAAAGAAGGACAGGTACAAGCATTAAAGCGTGCTTATGAGGATGCTGGCTTCCTACCCCAGAGCGTGGGTATGATTGAAGCGCACGGTACAGGCACTCAAGTTGGAGATCCCACGGAATTTGCTTCTCTCAAAGACTTTTTTGGGGAAAACAACCCAAAAAGACAATATATCGCCCTTGGGAGTGTTAAATCCCAGATTGGACATACAAAAGCTGCTGCGGGTGCGGCCAGCCTAATTAAAACCGCCTTGGCGCTACATCATAAGATATTACCACCAACGATTAACATCACTCAACCTCACCCCAAACTCAACATTAAAAACTCGCCGTTTTATTTAAATACTGAAACCAGACCTTGGATTCTCGCCCCAGGAGAACCACCAAGACGTGCGGGAGTGAGTTCTTTTGGCTTTGGTGGTACAAACTATCACGTCGTTTTAGAAGAATACTCAGCCGAACAGAACCGCCCTTACCGTATACATAATACTCCCTGTGAGGTAGTGCTGTTTGCCCAAACCCCTGCCCAGTTATTGACAAGCGCTCAACAGACTTTAGCTGAGTTGCAATCTGAGACTGGTGACAAACATTATGCAGAACTTGTAGACGCTTGCAAATCTAAAGAAATACCTCTTAGCGCCGCCCGATTCGGGTTTGTTGCTTCTTCTCGAGATGAGGCTTGCAAATTGTTGCAAACCAGTATTGAATTACTCAACAGCAAAGCAAAAGATCTGTCGTGGGAAGATCCTCAAGGAATTTACTACCGCCAAACTGGTATAGAGCTAGCAGGAAAAGTAGTCGCTTTATTTTCTGGACAAGGCTCTCAATACCTGAATATGGGTAAGGAATTGGTGATGAATTTTCCTATCCTACAGCGTCTATATGGTTATATGGATAGCCTTTTACTCAACGATAATTTGCAGGCGCTGTCAAACATAGTTTTTCCCCATTCGGTGTTTGAAGAGGCAGAAAAAAATGCCCAAGTTGCAGCATTGCAGCGCACAGAATATGCTCAACCAGCAATCGGGATGTTAAGCGCCGGACTTTACAAAATACTACAACAAGCTGGGTTTAAGGCAGATTTTGCTGCGGGACACAGTTTCGGAGAACTAACAGCTTTATGGGCTGCGGGGGTTTTAAGTGACGAATATTACTGCTTCCTAGTTAAAGCTAGGGGTCAAGCAATGGCAGCTCCTCAAGACCCTGATTATGATACAGGAGCGATGCTGGCTGTTAAAGAAGAAGTTGTTACAGTAGAAGCAATTCTCAGGAATTTCCCCAAAGTAGCGATCGCTAATCTCAATTCTCCTCGTCAAGTTGTCTTAGCAGGTCCTAGTGCCGAAATTGCGAAAGTAAAGCAAGCCTTGCACGTCCAAGGGTATGCTGCTGTTGTGCTACCTGTATCAGCCGCTTTCCATACACCGCTGATAGCCTTTGCTCAGAAAGCCTTTGCTCAAGCAATAAAGTCCACGGCTTTCCAAACCCCAAAAATACCTGTTTACACTAACGTGAGTGGAAAGCAATATCCTCAAGAACCAGCAGGTATCCAAAAAATCTTAGAAACCCACCTCTCAAACGCAGTGCTGTTTAAACAGGAGATAGAAAATATCTATGCTGTAGGGGGTTATTGCTTTGTCGAATTCGGTCCTAGGAAAATTCTCTCAGATCTGGTCAAAGATATCCTAGGCGATCGCCCACATATTACCGTAGCTTTAAATCCCAGCAGTCAAAAGAATAGCGATCGTTCTCTGAGGGAAGCCGTTGTACAGTTGCGGATAGCTGGGTTAACTCTGAAAAACCTCGACCCCTACCAATTACCACAACCTATAGCCAAAACTGAGAAAAACAAAGGGTTGAGCGTCAGCTTAAATGGCATTAACTATGTGTCTGAAAAAACGAAAGCAGCATTTGAGCAAGCTTTGCAAAATGGACATCAAGTGACATTAACAGCAAGCCAATTTGCCGATAACACTCCTACTGACTCAAAGCCACCCATCGCAACACAGAGCTCCAACACCGCCACTTCCTTAACAGCGCTAAAAGAAAACAACGGACACACAAATAAATCCCTTTCCCTGACCCCATCTTTGTTACCTCAACCGATTCCAGAGTCAAAAATGCCTAACTTACCAGACCTAGCCGTGAATTATCAACAGATTTTAGCAAGCTTAGAATATTTCCTGAGACAGTTTCAACAAAATCAAAGCGAAAATTTAGAAGTTCACGGACACTATCTCAGCCATCAGATGGAATATGCCAAAACATTTTTCCAACTGATGCAGCAGCAGAATACTTTATTTGCCAACAGTAAATCTTCAAAAGAAGCAGCTCAACTCAAAGCAACTATTATCGACAGCTTCGACCGCAGTATGATGCAGTTTCACAACCAACAAAGTGAAACTCTACGTATTCACGAGCAGTATCTTCAGCATCAGGTAGAATTCACCAAAAACTTTTTCCAACTTATAGAGCAAGAGTATTCCCAGCTAATTGGCGGTGAATTGCCTACTCAACCTTTGGAGAGAGCAAGGGAGATAAAAACTCTAAGTAGCGGAGCTCTTGAGCAAGGATATCTGAGTAACAAAGCTCTGGAGCAGGGAGCACCGGAGTTGGGAGAAAGACTTTCCTTTGTGTCTCCTACACCAGTTCCCTGTGCAGAAGAAAACCCTATGTCTCCTGCACCGCTTCCCTCTGCTTTTTCATCTCCCCATCACACCTCTGTCCTGAATTCTGAGTATGCTACACTCAGCACTCAGCATTCATCACATAGCACTGATAGTGCTACCATGACAATTGTAAATTTGGCTGAGTTGGGTAAAAACCTGTTGGCAATCACTAGCGAGAAGACAGGTTACCCAGTCGAGATGCTAGATTTAGACATGGATATGGAAGCAGATTTGGGGATTGACTCAATCAAACGTGTGGAAATCTTAGGGGCGATACAAGAAATGTACCCCGATTTACCCCAACCCAATTTAGAAGAACTGACAGAAAAACGCACTATAGGTCAAATCGTTGACTATCTGCAATCTCATGCATCTAAATCCACTTCTGTTGACACAGCTTCTTCCACAGTCATAAAAGACACAAATAACACAGTGTTTCAATCTACAACAACTGAGTTAATTGTAGAGACTGAGATATCAACACCCACACCCCACATATACGAAAATACGCAGCCGCCCCGAACCACACCAAAAGTCACCGCAGAAACAGAAGCACCAAATCATAACGATGTGACTTCCTTGGGTCAAACCTTACTAACCATCACCAGCGAGAAGACAGGTTACCCAGTAGAGATGCTGGAACTAGACATGGATATGGAAGCAGACTTAGGAATTGATTCCATCAAACGAGTGGAAATACTAGGGGCGATGCAGGAAATGTACCCCAATTTACCCCAGCCGAATGTAGAAGAACTAGGGGAACTACGTACTGTCGGTCAAATTGTAGAGTATCTTCAAAAATTAGTTAACGGCGAAAAAAAAAAGTCCCAGGACAACTCTTGCAACCAAGTAGTTAACCTAAACCACAATTACCTACGCCGACAAGTCAAACTTAAAACCCTGCCTCAACCTGATTTTTTAGATTTCACTCTCCCAAAAGGACACATCGGCTTACTTACCGATGATGGTTCCCTCACTACCTCAAAGTTAGCTCAATCTCTCACAGAGCTTGGTTGGAAAGTAGTTGTTTTAAGTTTTCCTCCATCGCTGGTTCCACAAACAACACCTCTACCCCCAACAGTCAATCGTGTCAACCTCACAGATATGAGCGAGGAGCATCTGGAACAACAATTAGCAGATGTCAGTAGCTACTACGGTTCGATTGCTGCTTTCATCCATCTCAATCCTGTATTTGAGGTAAGTCATAACGGCAAAATACCTTATATCGAGGAGGAAAAGGCGATTGTTAAGTACGTTTTCCTAATGGCAAAACATCTCAAAAAATCCTTGAATGAAGCGACACGCTATGGACGCAGTTGTTTCTGTACCGTTACTCGCCTTGACGGAGCCTTTGGTCTTGGAAGAAATATAAACTTTAGTCCGATCAGCGCTGGTTTGTTCGGATTAAGCAAGGCTCTTAACTGGGAATGGCAAAAAGTGTTTTGTCGGGCTATAGACTTAAGTCCTGCTATTGATGCAGAAGAGTCAGTACAGCACATAATAGCTGAGCTACACGACCCCAATCTTTATATTACTGAAATTGCCTACAGTTTACAGGGGCGAGTCACCCTCATTAGTGTACCTGAAGCTTAATCACCAGAGGTAGCGAGTTGACACCAGAGAAGGGGGCTGGATTGACCAAAAAAAACAAGCACCTATTAGTGCAGCTAAAGTCTCACTAAATCTCCCTGGTAGTTCATCTTTTGTGTACACAGACTTAAAAATATTTTACGTATTTATACTTAGTTTGATACCGTCACTGACTTGAGGCTTCCCTGTTGAATTAATTAGAAAATTGGACAACGCAGACGATATGAAGCTAACGACGCACATCCCTTACTCATCAGTTTTTGTAGTCACTGGGGGAGCAAAAGGCATTACAGCTAAATGCGCTATCAAATTGGCTCAACATTACCCCTGCAAATTTATTCTTATCGGTCGTTCAGAACTTTTAGACAGTGAACCGGAGTGGGCAAAAGACAGTTTTGAAGAACCAGTTTTAAAAAAACGCATTATGGAATATTTTCTTTCACTGGGAGAGAAGCCCACACCTATAAGCGTACAAAAGCAGTATACAAAAATAACTTCCAATCGAGAAATCAAACAAACCTTAGAAGCAATTCATCAAGCTGGAGGTTACGCCGAATATTTAAGCGTTGATGTCACCGATAGTCATACTTTAAAGCAGAAACTTAGTGCTATAGTTGAACGCACTGGAGCAATTACTGGCATCATACATGGCGCTGGTAACTTAGCCGATAAATTGATTGAAAAGAAAACAGAACAGGATTTTGAGAAAGTATACACCGCCAAAGTTAAAGGGCTAGAAAATCTTCTATGTTGCATCAAGCCCACGCAATTGGAGTATTTAATCTTATTTTCTTCAGTAACAAGTTTTTACGGTAATATTGGTCAAACAGATTACGCTATTGCCAACGAAATTCTGAATAAATCAGCGCATTTAGTGAAACAGCTCTATCCCGAATGTCATGTAGTAGCTATCAATTGGGGCGGATGGGACAGCGGTATGGTGACACCAGAACTGAAAAAAGAGTTTGCTCGACGGAGTATTGACATTATTCCTGTAGAGGTAGGAACACAAATGCTAGTCAACGAAATGCATCCAGCCAATAGTGGAACTGCACAAGTTGTCATTGGTAGTCCTCTGATTCCACCTCCGATACCGTTAGACACTGAACTGCGAACCTACCGCATTCGTCGGAGACTATCACTAGAAGCTAATCCCTTTTTACAAAATCATATAATTGCTGGTCAACCAGTTTTGCCTGCTGTTTGCGCGGTGTCATGGATTGTTAATTCCTGCGAACAACTTTCTCCTGGTTATAAATTGTTCAATTACACAGATTTCAAAGTTTTGAAAGGAATTACCTTCAATGAAAGCTTAGCAAAAGAATATATTCTTGACCTGCAAGAAATTGCTAAAACCAATTCTCAGGAAATCATCTTTCAAGCAAAAATCTGGAGCCAAACCCCAGAGGGGAAAATTAATTATCATTTTAGTATCGCTCAGGTTAAACTCGTAAAAAACCTTCCTGCTCGTTTCACTTATGAATCATTGAACCTTGAAGAAGATAACATCATTACCATTACTGGGAAAGATTTTTATCAAACCCAAACTACATCATTCTTTCCATTATTTCATGGAGAGGCTTTTCAGGAAGTAAGAAAAGTCTTAAACATCAGCCACGAAAAAATCACAACTGAATGCATCTGGTATGAAATCACAGATAAACAACAAGGACAATTTCCAGTACAATCGTTTAATCCGTATTTAATTGACTTAAGTACTCATTCCTTATGGATTTGGATGCAAAATTTTCATCAAGAAATTTGCTTACCTGCAGGGACACAACAATACGAGCAGTATACAGAAATTCCCGCCAATACATCTTTTTACGTTTCTTGTGAACTTAAGGCAAAGACAGGGAGTAGCGTTACCGCTGATTTTATCCTACACGACAATCAAGGAAGAGTATACTCTCGTCTGCTAGGTGGCAAAGGAATTATCATACCAACTCAATCACTTAGTAGTTAATATTTAGAAAAGCGATGCCGTACTTTCTTCGGGACTGGTAAAGAGGTGTCGCGTTAAAGAATGTTTACATCTACCTACTTAAAAATAGGATAGAAACTGTGGAAAAAATTGCAATAATTGGATATTCATGCCTATTCCCAGATGCCCAAAATCCAGAAGAATTTTGGCAGAATATTATCCAGCACAAAGACTCGATATCATTAGTCACCGCTGAGGAAATGGGCGTAAAACCGCAAGTTTTTTATGACCCAGTTAAAGGGAAAACAGAAAAAATCTACTCCCTAAAGGGGGGATTCATTCGCAACTTTCAGTTTGATGCAAATGGATATAAGCTACCAGCGCAATTTCTGCAAAGCTTAGATAATACCTTTAAATGGTCTCTTGATATTGCCAAACAAGCTTTAGAACATAGTGGTTATTTAAACAACGAAGCGATTCTCTCAAAATGTGGAGTTATATTAGGTACTCTTTCCCTTCCGACCAAATTCTCAAATCAACTATTCGCTCCTATATATAAAGAGGTTCTAACACCTGCGATTCGAGAACTTTTACAGGGATCAGACTTTGAATTACCATCGGCAAAAATATCAACCGCAGTCTCAAACTACAATGCGATGATTTCTGGTTTACCAGCTACCATCATCGCCCAAGCACTTTCTCTATCCAATATTCATTTTTGCATTGATGCTGCTTGCTCATCACCGTTGTATGCGGCAAAACTAGCATCTCATTATCTGTGGACGCACAAAGCTGATTTAATGTTAGCTGGGGGAATTAGCTGTTCAGACCCTTTATTTTTGCGGATGTTATTTTCCGGTATCCAAGGGTATCCAGAAGACAACGAAATCAGCAGTCCGTTAGATAAGTTCTCTAGAGGGTTAATCACCGCAGATGGAGTTGGGATAGTCGTACTTAAACGATATAGCGATGCACTCAGAGACGGCGATCGCATTTATGCCACTATCTGCGGTAATGGACTCTCAAATGATGGTAGAGGTAAGCACCTCCTTGGTCCTAATTCTAAAGGGCAAATTCTGGCGATGGAGCGTGCTTACCAAGAAGCACAACTCAGTCCAAAAGACATTGATTACATGGAGTGCCATGCTACAGGCACATTGTTAGGCGATACTACTGAGTTTAACTCTGTAGAAACCTTTTTTGGGAAACATCAAGCAACTCCTCTAGTAGGTTCTGTCAAGGCAAATGTTGGTCACTTATTAGTTGCTGGCGGTGCGGTTAGCTTAATTAAAGTGCTTTTGAGTATGTCTAAGGGTGTAATCCCAGCGACTCTGAAAGTAATCGAGCCTATAGGAACTGAAAACAACGTAATTTCACCTCAAACAATTGTCAGAAGTACCACAAACTGGCCCAACAACGCACCAGTGAAACGAGCAGCCATCAGCGCTTTTGGTTTTGGTGGTGTCAATGCACACATGATTTTGCAACAAGAAACTACACCACAACCAGTTCAAGCAACAGAACCTGTGCAACAGGCTAAAATCGCTATTGTGGGTATGGATGCCTTTTTTGGTGACTGTAATGGATTAGATGCTTTTGAGCGCAGCGTTTATGACGCAAAGCAGCATTTTATACCCCTTCCCCCTAACAGATGGCACGGCTTAGAAGACCAACAGGACTTGCTCAAAAAATATGGATTCGCAGACGGTAAACCACCAGTAGGGGCATACATCCAAGAGTTAGAAATTGATACCTTAGCATATAAAATCCCCCCCAACGAACTATCCAAACTGAATCCCCAACAATTGTTACTTCTCAAAGTTGCTGAGCGCGCTTTAAAAGATGCAGGAGTTAAACATGGTGCAAATGTAGCAGTTCTCATCGCCGCTGAGACAGAGTTTTCTGTTCACCAGTTACAGCAAAGATGGAATCTATCTTGGCAAATTAAAGTTGGCTTAGCTGCTAAACAAGCTTCCTTACCCACAGAAAAAATTGCTCAATTAGAAACTATTGTCAAAGACAGTATTCACCATCCTGTAGAAAGATCGGAATATGTAAGTTACATTTCCAACATTATGGCGAGTCGTATTTCTTCTCTATGGGATTTCTCTGGTCCTACATTCACGATTAGCTCTGGAGAAAATTCTACCTTCAAGGTGTTGGAAGTAGCACAAATGCTCCTGAGTGCTGGGGAAGTAGATGCTGTGCTTGTGGGTGCAGTTGATTTAGCCGGGGGTGTCGAAAACGTTTTATTGCGAAACCAATTGGCAAAAATCAATACAGGTGTTAACACTCTAAGTTACGACCAGAAGGCAAATGGATCATTGGTAGGTGAGGGTGCAGGAGCAGTAGTCCTCAAGCGCTACGATAGAGCAAAGAAAGAAAACGACCGTATTTATTCACTCATCGATGCCATTAGTTTTGCACAACAAGAACATAATATTAGAACCGCTGATGGACAAGCGGTCAATCAAGCTTGTCAGCAAGCTTTTCAAAGAGCAGGTATCAAACCCACAGACATTGAATATTTGGAAGTTTGTGGCACCGGTATTCCTGAAGAAGATGAAGCAGAAATTCAAGGTTTAGTCCAGGCTTATTCAGCAGATAAAAATGGTCTTAGCTGTGCAATTGGTAGCATCAAAGCTAATATTGGGCACACTTATGTCGCTTCAGGAATTGCTAGCTTAATAAAAACTTCTTTGTGTCTCTATCATAGATATATTCCTGGTACTCCTCAATGGTCTGGTGTCAAAAACTTAGAGATGTGGCAGGGTAGTCCTTTTTATGTCCCTCCTGAATCCAGACCTTGGTTTACAGATAAAGAAGCTCAAAAGAGAGTAGCTGCGATTAATGGGATGGGAATAGATGGGACTTACGCTCATGTTATCTTATCGGAAGAACCCGACCAGAAACAGCGTTGCAGTAAGTATTTGGAGCAAACGCCTTATTATTTGTTCCTTATAGTCGGTAACAATCGCGCTGATTTACTACAGCAGCTAAACGCTCTGCAAGGGACTATAGACAATTGTACTTCTTATGGAGCTGCTGCCAGTCAAACTTTTGCTACATATAAACAACATTCACAAGCCAACTACGCCCTAGCAATTCTTGGACGCAACAAAAACGAATTAGCAAAAGAAATTGAATCCGCCATCAAAGGAGTGAATAATGCCTTTGAACGTGGAGAAGACTGGCACACCCCAGTGGGCAGTTATTTCACAGCTAAACCATTGGGTAAAAAGGGAGGTATAGCTTACGTATATCCTGCTGCGGTTAATTCTTATCTTGGCATCAGTCGTAATCTCTTTCGCTTATTCCCCAGAGTTCACAATGACTTAGCAATCAAAAGTCTTTTTAGCCTTGTCTGTGACATTTCCAAGCTAGTCTTCCCCAGAAGCTTAAATAAACTATCAACCAGACAACTGGAAAATCTTGAACAGCAATTACTTAATGATTCTTTAGCAATCTTTGAGACTGATATAGGCGTTGCTAAACTGATTACAACGATTATTCGAGATGATTTCCAGCTTAAGCCAAAATATGTCTTTGGGTATAGTTTGGGTGAGACGAGTATGATGACTGCGATGGGAGTATGGAGCAACTTGAGTCAAGGAATTAACACATTTCACACATCCCCTTTATTTGGAGACAGAATATCTGGAGCTAAAAACGCTGTACGTGAGTATTGGGGATTACCGTCAGTAGAGCAGTCACCAGACAACAATTTTTGGAGTACTTATGTTGTGATGGCAACTTCATCTCAAGTCAGAGAATGCCTCAAGAATGAAGATCGTGTATATTTGACTCAGATAAACACACCAGAAGAAGTTGTAATCGCTGGTGATACAGCCGCCTGTCAAAGAGTCATTAAAACACTCTCTTGTAATGCTTTCCGCGCTCCCTTCAACCATGCCATCCATTGTGAGGCGATGATTTCGGAGTACGACGAAATAGCTAAAGTTAATACCTTCCCATCGCAAAATATTTCTGACATTATTTTTTATTCGGCTGCTGAATATGCACCCATTACTCTTGACAGCAGTGTAATCGCACATAGTCTAGCTAAAAATTTTTGTCAACCAGTAGATTTTCCGCGATTAGTGAACCGAATTTACGACGATGGGGCTAGAATATTCGTCGAAGCTGGCTCTGGGAGTATTTGTTGTCGATGGATTGATAAAATCCTCGAAAACAAAGAACATGTCACCGTATCCTTCAATAGAAGAGGTATAGACGACCATACTTCTATTATCAAAGCACTAGCAAAACTCTTCAGCCATGGAGCTTCTGTAGACTTATCGCCACTCTACACTCAGACAACAGAAACCTCCAATTCAAGTAAACCTACCGTTAAAACTCTCACTCTAGGAGGAAACCGAATTACTTCCACAATCTTGAGTGACGAAAACCGCAAACTGTTCCAAAATCTATCTATCAATTCGCTCCCCCACCCTGATATTCAACACCAAAAATCTCAACTAACCAATTCTTTGAAAGCTCAAAACAATAACCATAACGACACAAGTCATTTCCACAACTTTCTATCAGCAACAACAAACGAAGAGGAAGAAAACATGAAAAATTGTGCCAATAACAGCTTTGTGCCAATAGATAAAATCCAATCTGATGAGCAGCATAACCCATCTATCATCCCTCAAAAAAATGAAAATATAGTCAATAATTTACACTTAAATATATCTCAATATCAAAAACTAATCAGCAACAACTCAAACCTCACCAAAACCCATATCGCCTTCTTAAAATCCCGACAAGAATTTAGCCAACAAATCAGCAAAATCATTCAAATACAATTAGTATGCACTGAAAAATTGCTCAATCAATAGCCAATACCTGCAGAGCTACAACAGGCTGCTACAGGACGCGGTTTCAAACTCAAAATCAACATATTTTAGGAAAAAACCATCGTGAAAATAGCAGATACATTACAAAGTCAATACGACAATGGTTTGAACCTGAATACTAACCCCGTCAATCACAATCAGGTGTGGAAAGGAGCTTTAGATTGCATAGCATTTGAAAAATCAGCAATCAAGAATAAACTACTAAACATAAACAAACCTTGCTACATAGTTAGAGTTGGAGGAAAAATTGGTGTAACTAATGAAGGATATTTATCTCCTGCTTATAACGGAAACACAGCAGAAGTAGAACTCCTGACAGCTGTTAAACCCATCTCAACTCACAGCTTAGGAGAGCCAAGTTTTTTATCCTTTCATGGTGTAAAATACGCCTACGCAACCGGTGCGATGGCTGGTGGAATCGCTTCTGAAGAAATGGTCATTGCACTGGGGAAAGAGAAAATTTTAGGTTCATTTGGCGCTGGTGGGTTAAGTCCAGACCGTTTAGAAGCAGCGATTTATCACATTCAAGAAGCCCTACCTCAAGGTCCCTACGCCTTTAATTTAATTCACAATCTCAACGAACCAGCTATTGAACGCCGCACAGTAGATTTATACCTCAAATATGGAGTAAGAACCGTAGAAGCTTCTGCATTTTTGGACTTGACTCCTAATATCGTTTATTACCGTGCGGCTGGACTTAGTGTGAATCAGTCCAATCAAATTGAAATCAAAAACAAAGTCATAGCTAAAATTTCTCGCCGAGAAGTTGCCAGCAAATTTATCCAACCAGCGCCAATTAAAATTCTTAAGGAGCTAGTTGAGCAAGGACTAATCACTGAATTGCAAGCAAATCTTGCAGCCAAAGTCCCAATAGCCGATGATATTACCGCAGAAGCTGATTCTGGTGGTCATACAGATAATCGACCTCTGGTTTGTCTGTTACCTTCTATTATGGCATTAAAAGACGAAATTCAGGAAAAATATCGTTATTCAACACCTATTAGAGTTGGAGTAGCAGGAGGAATAGCCACACCTCAATCAGCCTTAGCAGCATTTATGATGGGCGCTGCGTATATAGTCACTGGTTCAATTAATCAATCCTGTGTTGAAGCAGGAAGTTGTCAACATACCAAGCAGTTACTAGCTCAAGTAGACATGACTGATGTGATGATGGCTCCCGCAGCAGATATGTTTGAAATGGGAGTAAAACTACAAGTTCTTAAACGAGGAACTATGTTTCCTCTCAAAGCGCAGAAACTGTATGAAACCTACAGAAACTATGACTCAATTGAAGCCATTCCTTTTCAGGAAAGAGAAAAACTAGAAAAACAAATTTTCCGCAAGAGTTTGGCTCAAGTTTGGGAAGAAACTGCTGCTTATTTATCTCAAAGGAATCCTGAAAAATTGGCGAAAGCAGTTAATCATCCCAAAATGAAAATGGCTGCTATTTTTCGCTGGTATTTAGGAATGTCTTCTCGCTGGTCTAATTCAGGAGAAAAAAGTCGAGAAATCGATTATCAAATTTGGTGTGGTCCAGCGATGGGAAGCTTTAATGACTGGGTACGAGGTTCTTATTTATCTGAGCCAAATAATCGGCGAGTCGTTGATGTAGCTAACCACATCATGACAGGAAGTGTGTTTTTATACCGCATTCAAGGTTTAAAAATACAAGGTTGGCAAATTTCCGATTTTTACAGTCAGTATCGTCCAGCTATCCAGGAGATTTCTAAACATTTTGATGTGGAAATAATGTCTCCAAAACCGTCTCATACAGCAGAATAAATTCAAGCTTTGTTAGTATCCAATCTTGCTCTTGAGCTAAAAATATCACCAGATGAAATAGATGTTCAAGCGCTCTTAGATAGTTATGGCTTGGACTCAACTAAGGTGATCTACTGATTGTCAGCACTTTGGCGCAACTGCTCAATCTCATGGGTGGGACGGCTGCTGCCATTGCGATCGCGGTCTACGGCTGTTTTAGCAAATTTTTCGGCAAGTTGATGACCTGTAGTGAGGACATCTAGAGACTCTGTTTTCTTAAGGACTTGCACCATTTTTAGTTCTCCTTCAAAACTTGATTGTTCAGGTGAATGAACGCTTTCCAAACCCCTTCAAAGCAGAAAAACAACACAAGGATATGTTTTTTGGTACTTAGCCCAGAACAAAATCAGGGGTTTCATTTTTTGTTCTGGGTTCTTGAGGATTGCTATGTTTTTATAGCGTTATGCGGAGGGTAGGGTTCCAGGCGGACCAAGAATTTCGTCGCCGAGTTCAGCGGAAATGCGCTCTGCCAGCGCCATGTCTGGTGTTTCTGCCTCAGAGAGCGTACCCACTGCTGCGATCAGCCGAGCAAAGCCGCTTGGCGCAGAGATCATCAATCCGCGAGCTGGTTTATCATTGAACACGCCGATCATGTGGGGTGTGCCAACAGGAATCAGGAAGCTTTCGCCAGCGGTCAGCACGACCTTGTTCTCACCCGCCCAGACCGTGAACTCCCCGGACAGCACGTATAGTTGTTCCGAATAGCGCGTGTGGCGATGGAGGGGGGTTTGTGCGCCGGGAGGAAAGTAGCCTTCGATTAGATCGTACTGCCCTCCGGTCGTGGTGTGATCTGCAACGATGTGCAGTCTCTGTCCAAACAGCCAGAAAGATTGTGGCATAAGCTTGCTCCTGTTGATTAATGATTTATGTAATAAGCAGTGATTTTGGTTGTGTTGCAAAACCTGGAGCGGCACGGGTTACGCTTTGGTACCAAAGCGATCGCGCATGAAAGCAATGTATTCGTCCTCAGAAGTTTCTCGCCGCGCCTGCACCATTGGTTTAATGTCTTCTGTTGCTACATACCGCAAACGATCCGTGCCGTCGGTCGCTGCCTGGTAAATGACCTTGGCAACGTCCTCCTCTGTGGCTTGGCACACTTCGCGGAGACCCGCAAAGACAGCGTTGGTGTGCGCGACGAAGCGATCATAGTCAGGAATCGCCGCATTTTGTACAGCCTCGGCACCACTACGTTGCTCGAACTTCGTGCTCGTCACGCCGCCAGGCTCGATCATCTTCACGACAATATTCTGCGAAGCCAGTTCGTAGGAAAGTGCCTCGGTGAAACCTTCGAGTGCGAATTTGCTGGCGCAATACAGCGAAAGCATCGGCAGTGTGAATACGCCGGCTCCCGAGCCTATATTGAGGATCAAGCCGCCTTTGTTTTGCCGGAAATGCGGCAAAATCGCGCGCGTAACATCCATGACCCCAAAGACGTTGACGTTGAATTGCTCCGCTACCTTCTCGGGTGGCGTCGCCTCGAACAACCCGAAAAGCCCAAAGCCGGCATTATTGACCAAAGCGTCGATCCGTCCAAATCGAGCGATCGCAGCCTCGATTGCCGTGGTGATGCTTACGTGATCTTGAACGTCCAACCGCGTGACAAGCACGTTGCTGAGTTGGACGAGTTCTCGTTCTTCCTCCGGGCGCCGCATTGTGGCGACGACGTTCCAACCTTGGTGAGCGAAAAGGTGCGCGGTGGTTTTGCCAAGACCAGAGGAGGTTCCCGTAATCAAAATCGTTTTTTTCATATTTATCTCAGATGCTTTTCTTTGCCTAACTTAATGATTTGCAGCGACAATAGCTGCCATCAACGGCTCAATGCTCCAGCGACCGATATACCGAATTCCATTAATAAACAGTGCTGGGGCAACTGTTACTCCACTGTGTAATCCAGTTTCGATATCTTTATTGATGCGATCAAGATGTACGTGTTTACACATATCTTGCAGAAATTGGCAGATATCAAGTCCTAGATTATTGCCATACTCAACCAGATAGCCGTTTCCCAACTCCTGTTGATGGATGAACAAGGTATCATGCATCTGCCAAAACTGACCTTGGGCAGCTGCCGCTTCAGCCGCTTCAGCAGCACATTGAGCATGGGAATGGATCTGTACTTGTGGGAAATGACGGAAGATAAAGCACAAATAATTTTCTCCAAACGAAACACTAAGTTGTTGCCCAATGACTTTAATCAGCCGATAAACGTCTGCACTTTGACAACATTGATAGTCTCCATATATCACCAGCACCACGGTGGCAGTTAGCACACCCTGTCTATGATCCTGGGCTGAAGGTGGGACGAATAATAAACGGTGTTCACGGTCATAACTCACTGATACCTCCGAGGAAAAGCATGCTTATCGCAAGCGATTGCGCAGAGCGCAGTGCCCAAGGGGCAATCGCCATACACCCCTCTTTCTACAATATTTGTGTAAAGCAAACGAACGATTTTGCAACGGGCATTGCTATCAATGTTTGCATGAATTCAATATATGCAATTAACTCTAAAAAGTCGTCCACTAGGAGTTGAAACTTTTGCACAATAGAGTGGTTGAGCAATCAGTCCATCTCAAAATGGAAAGTTGGCTCCAACTAAAGTTGGAATCCAAATTTAAACCTTAATACGACTTGCTTACAAAAAAATTTGGTGGCTTGCAATTGGTGGCACGATAGGGACTACCAGCTAAAAATTGGTTTCAACCCAAAAACCCCAAGACTACATTTCTCATAAGTGCGATCGCCTCTTGGGCGGCTCATGAAGGAGCATCGCCTTTATGCGGACACTCAGTGCGATCGCCTCTTGGGCGGCTCATGAAGGGGCATCGCCTTTATGCGGGACTCCGTGCCAATGCTCTTTGGGGACGTTACGCGATCGCTGCGAAGGCGGGCACTCCGTGCCATCGCACAAGCCTTGAACTAATTATTCATTCATCCTTTGTTAGTTAACTGGGATGAAATCAAAGATTTAAACACACAAACAATTAATCTAGCAAAGCTGCTGAATAAGTTGCTCGTCCATCTAAAAGTTTGAAATATAAGCTTGAGGAACAGGCTTGAAATCTATATGTATTGTGCTTTTTAGTTATATAAGCATGGTAAGATACAATAACCAAAGCGCTCAAAGTTTGGAGACCGATGGCGCTTTTGTTTCGTTATTATTCATTAACTAAAATTATGAAATCAAATTTTTCCGAGATTCAGCGCATTCACAGGAATAATGTTCTAAAAAATCTTTCAATCCAGGAACTGCTTAAACTGGAGACGTTTGTAAAGGAGCAGATAGCAGAAAAACTAGCCGATAATAAGCAAGAAGAACCGCAAGTGACAAAAGGATTTGCAAAAGGATTTGACAGAAAGCGACGCAAATAAACGATAAAGCAAGTCTTGTTGCTATTGATGTTATCGCAGGCTGGTAGTATCCAGCTGTTTTGAAGTTGGGGAAATCACGCGCTAACAATGTGCAGCAGTTGGGGGGTTTTGTAACAAAAATAAACCTAGAAAATAGGATAGAAATTTATATTTATTGTGCTTTTTAATTAAAAAAGCATGGTAAAATATAAAAAACAAAAGCGCCCTCCAGTCTCGCAAACTTTGAGCGCTTTTGCTTAGTTCTTAATATCAAATCTAAAGCCATGATAACAAACATTGACGCAACTGCGATCGCTTCTGAAGAAAATTTACAAAAAAATCCTACAATTCAGCAACTGCTTAAGAGAGAGGCGGATGCAAGTCGGCAGATAGCACAGCAATTGGCGGATAAGAAGCAAGAGTGTGGCAAGAACAAGCGCAAGTGGCAAGAGTATTTGCAAGAAAACGGTATTACAGAACGCGACGCGAATAAACGGATAAAGCTTGTCCGGTTGCCATTGGTGTTATGGCAGGTTGGGACAATCATGGCGCTTCAGTTAGTCACACCCATGATGGAGCCTGTACGAGATTACTTTACCGCTACTGGTGATAAAGTGACTCAAGAGGCTGTGCAAGCCAAGATGGACGACGTGAAGCTGATGCGGAAAATGGAGCGCGAACTTCTGGCGGAAGAAGAAGAGGTCAGTGTCTGGAAAATGGATAAAAATGGGCGACGGTATTGGGAGAGTGGGAAAAGTTATGACCAAGAGGCGGGAGTTGTATTGGAGGAATTGGTCAAAGAAACTGGGAAACTTCCTCAAACGATAATTTCTGAAGCGCTTTTGTTGATGGTAGATGGTGGGGTGAGTGTCTCGCGCTTGGTAGATGACAAAATCTTTGATGGCGATGATATAGCAGAATTTAGTACTCAGGAGTCAGGCTTAACAGAGCATCAGCGGCTCGTGTGAGCTCGCCGAACACCGACGGGAGTCAGGAGTAAAACAGCTTTCATATCTGACGCGTGAAGTGATTGTGCTTTCACTGTTACTTGGCAATACCTATCACATACTTAAGAATATCGGAGCATACGTGGGAACGGTAAGCGCGCTGCTATCATAAGTGCGATCGCAAAACGGGCACTTTGTGCCATCGCGCGTTGCGCGGCTCCCTTTGGCAGCATCGCGTTCGTTTATAATAAGGAAGTAGTTTGTATTTCTTGTACGACGCGAATACATATTTTTTGACTTTTGACTTTTGACTTTTGACTTTTGACTTCCCGATAGGGAGTGGCATCCGGCGTTTTTACAATTAGGACGAACTTTGGAGGAATGCGCGGCGAAGTATCGCAGGTTTTGTCAGAAATATCGACCACAGGCGAAACCAGAGAAGCGAAATTACTGGGGTAGTCGCTTTTTGCCATCGGTAGTGAAGGGTGGTAAGTCGAAGAAATCTTCACCGGGACAAATGAGCCTACCTTGGGACAAGCAGAGGGTGACGGAGAGTAGGGAGGTGCATGAGGTAGCAGAAAAATTTATCAACGCAAACTGCTATATTCCCCCGGTGCCAGGTATCGGATTTATAAAATGCTGATTATTGCGTGGGAAAGGAGACTTTTATAAATATTTACAAACTTGCGAAAGCCTTAAATGTTACACTTTACAAGTCGCAACGCGAGAGAAGAAGGGTCCTTGCTCTGCTCCCCCTCCCCCCCATCTCCCCCCTGAACCAATCTTCCAATACAACCTGCTCCCCCAACCTTCCAATAAAACTACCCTTCCCCCTTCCCAATAAACTAAAAACACCATAGGTAGGCTACCCCTACCCCAGGAAGGGTTATCTTTTATACGCTCTATCAAGTCGTCGTAGCTCAAAAAGTCTCCTTTTGAGCCTCCCGCTTCGTTTACTTTCTTGTCATCATACCATCCAACTGTCTTGGCAAACCGAAGATAATTGTCATAATCTTTCATAGTCCAGTCTAGTGGTTTTATACTAAGTCTATTCCCAGTCTTAATCCATATTTCCTTTTGCACACTAAAGCCAAAACGTTTGTCTGATTCTACCCAAAGTTTGTTTATTTCTTTTAGGTCTGGACAAGAAAAATTATTAATGTCGTCATCATCTAAATATTGTTGTTCTTCTCTTTTAGCAACATTAAGCATGAGTTGAGATGTTAGCGGCTCAGCAGCCTTCCAATTTTTATCCTTCAGATAATATTTAAGTTGAGCATATAAATGTTTAGTGAGAGATGCTTCAACGTCTTTCCTCAATTCTGATTTTGTATGATTTTTGGAGAGTAGCTCTATTAGACGTCGATGAACAGCTTCAATATTTTCACCTGTAAGCAACTGATTACCTTTAGTAAAATCAGTTTCCTGTGAATTATTTTTTAAAATCTTAAATGCTTTATTATAAGCTTCAGTAGCTTTTTGAATTTCTTGATATTGAGCTAGTAGACTTCCTTGATATTGCTGAAATAATACTTGAACTTGTAAGCCCTGACTGGAATCTAAATTTTTCTTACCAGCTTCATATAAAATTTTCTGGCTTTGTTTAATTTCTCGTTCTGCCTCTTTTAATTTTTTTAGCTGTTGATATGCTTGTGAACTAGCAGCAAATACTAATGCTTGTTTGAGTTGGTGATTATTAATGTTAAAAGATAAGGCAGATAGCCTTAAAGCCTCGTTTGAATCAAAGGTAATTCCAAGAGAGCGAGAGTTGGTATTTTTTTGTAATTCACCAGCTAGTTTATTTAATTCCTGAACAGCTTCAACTTCTTCTTTCGTTTCATTAAGTTGTTTTCTAGAAGATAACCCTATAGTTGTTGCTCCCAGAACTGCTACAACTAAAACAACAAATGCACAACTAATTCTTATTTTAACTTTCTTATTAGCTTCACTGAGTAGTTGATTTCTTGCCTGTGCTGCTTCCTTATCCTCTCTCTCTCTTTTTAATGCAGCTTCTTGTTCTTTTGCAGCGCTCGCCTCTTCTTTTTCCTTTGCTTGACTAGCGGCTAAAAACTCTCTATCTTGATAATTTAGACTTTTATCTTTCGCCCATGACAAAGCATCCTGTAATGCTTTTCCGCGCAACAATCGGGAGTCATCGCTACCCCCAGAAGCTACCCAAAACTTAAAATTCTCTGAATATGGGCGTAAATTTCTTAATTGAGTTTCAATCCAATTCTGCTCGAAAATCTCCTTATAAATTGGGTTGTAAACTCTTAACTTATTTTGTTGGCTAACGACTAATCCTGAAAGCTGTAGTTCGCTTTGCTCTAAAGTATCATCTGCTGTAATCTCAGATTGCTCCTCCGTCTGCCGGATTTGCTGATACAATTCCAACAAATAAGATGCGCGTTGTTCATCCCTGAGAATCCTATCTCGAATCGTTCGCAGATGTTCTGGTTCATCTTGGGATTCCCAATTTTCAATAATGCGCGATCGCACTACCTGTTCAACAGTACGGGGATTATCTCTTTCTGACTCTTCCACTATAAACTGACACAGCTTTTGTGTCAGAAACGGTTGTCCTCCCGTCCAGTGTAAGATTTCTTTCATCACTGCTTGAGAATCAGAATACCTTCCGTGCAACCCCTTCTCTAACGGTTCGACTTCGTGCAGTTGAAATCCCTTGAGAGAAATAGCTTTCCCAATATTAAACGGGGTGCGCTTCTTATCTTCTATCAAATTGCTTGGTGATGCGACTCCCAACAAACAAAAGGTGAGGCGATTATATTCGGGATTATCAACACGCTGATTGTAACAGGCGCGGATAAATGCAAAGAAGTCGTCTGTGGGGAAGTTGAGGCTAAGAACACTATCAATCTCATCAATAAAAATGACAATATTTTCTTTAATCTCAGCAAGCAGTATCTCTTCCAGAAACTTCCGAAATCGCGTGACAAGCGAATTTAACTGATTTTGTGACCACCAATCCCCAAATTCTACATCCAATCCAAAACTCTCAACGAGCGTATCAATCAAATCTGCATACCATTGTTCTGGTGGGACATTCTGAATCCCTCCAGCAGAAAGGTCAATAGCTGCACATTCTACGCCAGACTCTCGTAATCGGCGCATGGTTCGCACACGCAAGCTGGACTTTCCACTTTGTCTGGAGTTCAGCACATAACAAAATTTACCCGCCTTGAGTCCTTCATACAATTCGCCATCAGCTTCTCGCGTCACATAAGTGGTGGCTTCTTCGGGTAAACTTCCAGAGAAAATATACTGGTCAACCATAGCTTACCCCAAACGGATTGAAAAGTACTGACGATATAAATCGCAACTGGGAACGCAATCATTACCAGAGAGTTTCACTAACCCCAAGCTGTGCAGTTTAAACCCAACTTCCGCATCAAGTCTCATAGGTTCATCTGCCATCACCACTTTTTTATAAGCTGATTCTAACTGAGGATTGTGTTGTAAATTCCATAGTTGCTGTCGCAGATGGTCGCTAAAAATCCCTTGTTCCGTCGGCGCAAGGCTTAAAAGTTGTTCTAAAGTGATTTGCTGACTCTTGAGATTGGCTAAAGCCTGCTGTATGAGATATGGATGTCCTCCTACCAACTGCATCAACTGAATCAATCCATCTTCTCCCAACTGTCCATCTAATTCATACTGGTTGGCAAGAGTTATGACCTGAGAAAGGTTAAATTCGGGTAACTCTATCGCTAATCCAACATTAAACGGTGAATGATTGGTATCCAAGGAAGGATAAACTTCGGTGGAATGAACCACCACTAACCGCAATTTCTTCCAAATATTACCAACTCTGTCCCCTTGTTTCGCTGTTTCATACCAACTCCGCAGAAGCAAGCAAAATGGGGAGAAAATATCAGGATATTCAAATAACCGTTCAAAATTATCTATAGCAAAGACCAGAGGAGTTTTGATATCTGAGAGTAAATACTTTTGAAAGTAACGAGTACAGTTTTTATTCAGCCCGTAGATATCTTGCCAGTATTCGTTCACCTTAAGTTGAAGTTCTAAACTATCAGAAACATCAACGCATAACCACTGCAAGAAACTTTTTAAGCTAGTTAAGGTATCAGTATCAGCAAGTTTCAAATCTAATTTAGCTGTTTGATAACCCTGCTCTCTCGCATAGTTGAGTGCTTTCTCCAATAGTAAAGTTTTTCCCATCCTCTGCGGTGCTTTCAGGCGAATCAGCGCCCCTGGTTGTACAATCGCACCAAAGCTTTTCTCTTCAATGGGCGATCGTTCAATATATATGATTTTATCTGGTTCTGGTGTAGAATTACCAGGTAGTGTTTCTTTTGAACGTTGAAATTGTAAATTATTCTGAGTCATAAGTTGAGGGATGAGATGTTGTGGTATCCCTGCTACCTGAATAAGACTACAACCTAGTTTATAAGCAAATTCATAACTCTTATCTGCTCCGAGTGCATCATAAAAACCGACAGCAAATTCAATGGCTGCTCTATCTTGGATTGCCTGACGAATGCCTATGACATAATGAATGTGTTGTGCGATCGCTCTTGCCTGGTACTCTGAATAACAAGCATTAAGGACAACACACTCAACTTTGTCAGCGAACAGTTGAAACAATCCTGCCAAAGCTTCTGCATCAACGAGCTTGATTTGACCCGCTTCATCTTCAAATACCAAACCATCTTCTCCAGAACCATGCCCAGAAAAGTGAATGATGTGCGGTTCGTATTCCAGAATAGCTCTGTGTATATCTCTGTAGCGTACTGCTTCTGCCCGATCTATTGAAAAGCGATCGCGTTTCTTTGCCCGTCTTAACCCTTCCTTTATTTCGCGCATCTCCTCATCCAGACGCAATGGGCTTGTTCCAGAGGGATTTGCTGACATCAGCAGGATTTTTCGGTTTGGACTGGGATTATCACTCATGAGAAACTTAAGGTGTTCAAGAGTTATGACCTCGCATTGACACAGACTCTTTTGTATAAGTGCAAGCACTCATTGCTTATGCGCTTAATAATAAAGGATGGTGTCTGTACCGCAGTACTTGTGGATTGAATAAAAAATGCATATTATAAGACCACACTGCTGAAAAACAGTGTGGCTTGGTTAGTTATAGTGATTTTAAAAGTTAATAAATTAAATCATCGATAAGTTTTGATGCGTCACTGTTTTTTAGTGACACAGTAAGCTACAAAACTAGATTCCAGGATTCCGGATTCCACTCAAATATTTATTTGTTGCAATTGGCGGAAGTTACTGCCCCTTAAGCGATCGCCAAATAAGTTTAGTGGTTATGTAAGTAGGTCGGTGTAAATAATTAAAGGTATGTAGTAAGCGCTTTAGCGCTAAAGCGCTTACTACGAGCTAGTTTACAAGCTTTACTTTTCTTTACATATTTTAATTTTTTCTCGCCTACTTACTTACCAAGGAGTTATCATAACTACTCTTTCATTGGTGACGGAATATACCAACCTTCGGGTGTGGGATCTTGATGGGTATGAGATGACTTACCTTCACATTGACTATCGATCTGTCTAGGCGGACTGTTGGCGAGCAGAGTAAAGTCCTCGCTATTGACCTCGACCCTTAAGGCAACAGCAGGGGCAATTGTTGCTGCTAACGGTGTTTCCTTAACATCACTAATTGCTACAGTTGCAAAGGGTGCGTTCGCCTTCCGCTTATTAGGTAATACCACCTTTGACTTATCAAGTCGCAGTAGAAAGCAAATGCTTTTAGTGTCGGGACAGGCAATTTTTAACGGCATGTTAATACCAACCCAAGCCCCAAGTGCGACATAAATAAGTAAGCACAAAAAGGGGAGCATCCCAATGTATGCAAAATGATGGGAGAGGCGGAAAATTATTCGCGAGTATTAATCGCGAATAATAGGAGGAATAGACTTCAGACCCTACAACTGCAAAAATGCTTGTAGTAAGGGAGCATGGTTGTAACGATGACACCTGAAGATAAAAAACTGATAGAAACCCATATCAAAGAGATAGCCAAAATCCTTTATAAAAACACCCCACCAGAAAAAATCGAAACCTTTGAAGGTATCGAAACGACTGTACGGGAGCAAGTGTTGGAACAGGTGAGCCCAAAAATCGCAACTAAAACAGAGGTATAAACTGATTGTTGTAGTTAGACGCGGAATTGTCAATTTGTAGGCAAGTCCTACTAAGGTTTGAATTTAGATTCCAACTTTAGTTGGAGTCAACTTTCCATTTTAAGATGGGCTGATAAATCAATCACTCTATTGTGCAAAAGTTTCAACTCAACGTGGACGACAAGTTAGAGACAATTGCATATATTGAATTCATGCAAACATTGATAGCAATGCCCGTTGCAAGATCGTTAGTTTGCTTTACTCAAAGAAAGTAGAAAGAGGGGTGGATGGCGATCACCCAACCCTTTCAATCTGTTGTCATCCTGACTTTTCACGTCATGTGGAAAAACCAACGCGGAACCTAACCCCCCAGCCCCCTTCCCTTTTAGGGAAGGGGGAGAATTTAAAGCCTCTCAAAAAGCAGGAGAGAGGAATGGAAGCGAGGTTTTCCAGATAAGAGTGAAAAGTAAGGTTGTCATCCGGTTGATGAAGTGAAATCAATTCTTAAAAATGTATCGCTTGTCACCAGTTAATTACTTTGAGGTCTCAATATGCAAAAGATTTCTTTTGAATTAGAGTTGTATAATTTCCACATTGATTTCCTTGGACATGTAAACAACGCTGTCTATGTTCAATGGATGGATATTGGACGGTCAAAACTGCTAGAAGCCATTGGAATGCCAGCGCACAAAATTTTTCAGCAAGGGATTGTTCCGATTCTGGCTCAAACCAACATCACCTATAAATCACCGCTCTATTTGGGCGATCGCGTGCGGGTGGAAATGTGGATTTCTGAACTGAAAAACGCCTCTGCTATCATGCAGTTCCGCTTCTATAACGAACAGGGAACGCTGGCAGCAGAAGGATGGCAAAAAGCATTGTTTGTGGATAGACAAACGACGCGCCCAAGACGGTTTCGTCCAGAAGAACGGTCTTTGTTCGCGCCTTATGTGCATTCAACAGTGGACGCTCAACCTGTTAATAAGACTTGCTTACAAAGTGACAATCCCTCGTTTAACGGCAACAATCACGGCTTGAGTGCGATCGTTGACTCCTAATTTACTTAAAATTCGATTAACGTGAGATTTGACGGTGCTTTCACCGATAGTCAAAGCGGTGCCAATTTCTAAATTACTCATTCCTTGCGCCATTAAACGCAGCACCTCTAGCTCTCGTTCACTCAGTTCTGGATTGCTCATCCGCTGTACCAGTTTTGCCCCGACGGATGGTGGAATATACTGCTGACCGTGATGAATCATGCGAATCGCACTTAGAAGTTCGTTTGGTTTAGCATCCTTGAGCAAATATCCTTTAGCACCTGCCTGCAATCCGCGATAGATATCTTCATCACCATCGTAGGTTGTTAGCACCATAATCCGGGCAGGTTTAAATTCAGCACAAATCGCAGTAATGGCTTCAACTCCTCCCATCTGGGGCATTCGTAAATCCATGAGCGTTACATCTGGTTGGTATTCACGAAAGCAATCTATCGCCTGTTGTCCATCTTCTGCTTGAGCAATCACCGTCATTTCTGGATCGCGGTTAATGATGGTTGCCAATCCTTGTCTAACAATGGAATGATCGTCAACAATCAGAACACGAATATTCGTTGATTGGCTCATAATTATTAATAAATTGAAAGTACAAAATTAGAAGTTGACCAAAAAAGTACTCAGAACTCAGAACTGAGTAGTCAGAATGAATAAGCAAGATTTAACTATAAATTGTAGAGTTCTCGTAACTGCTGCGGAGGTTCAAGCCCCCACTAATTGCATTCTGTGTTCTGCGTTCTGACGACTGAGTTCTTCTTCAAATGTTCCTCACTTTACATTTGTAAGGAGTGCATTTTTAAGATTCTTACTCTCGATTGATAATGACAACAATTTCTGTTCCTTGCCCAGGTTGGCTCCTAATCATCAGTTGTGCTCCAATATTTTCTGCCCGCTCACTCATTCCCAGCAATCCAAATCCGCCAACTGTTGGGATGGTACCAACGCCAAAACCCCGTCCATCGTCTTTAACGCGCAAGATACATTGTGCATTGTCATACACCAACTCAACACGAATTTCGCCAGCATCAGCGTATTTTATCGCATTGGTTAATGCTTCCTGTCCAATCCGTAGTAAGTTATTCTCAACCTCGGCTGGCAAGGGATAGGCTGTGCCTTTGATTTCGTAGATAAGAGCGGTATCGGTAGCGGCTCTCATCTGAGTGACCAGACGGTAAAGGGCGCTGTGCAAGCTGCCATCTTCCAATAGCTGGGGACGGAGTGCTGTCACTGAACGACGGGCTTCGGTAAGCCCAGTTCGTGCCAATTCATCGATCATTTCCAGATGTGCCTGTGTTGCTTCTAAATCATCCGCTAGCACCTGGGTTGCGGCTCCTACCTGAACAAGAATGCCTGTAAACGCTTGAGCCAGTGTATCGTGAATTTCGCGTGCCATGCGGTTGCGTTCCTTTAAAATTGAGGCTTCTTCAGCACGTTTGCGTTCACGCAGTGCAGCGTTTCGCTGTTCGGTAATGTCTGTGATTAGAGCATAAAATCCTATTACTTGAGCATTGACATCGAAATCGGGGATTAAGGTTGCACTGATATACTTTTTGCCTGCTGGTAAGGGTATTTCTGCTTCATAGGTTGTAGTTTGTCCTGCTAACGCTTGATTGATATACGGTTCAACAATTTCATAAACCGTATCCCCGAGGAGTTCACAAACAGACTTGCCCAAAATCTCATCTCGACTACAGCTAAGCCAAACCTCATAGGTATGGTTGACAAATCGATGGCGTTGATCAGCATCCACATAACTGATACAAACGGGTAGAGCGTCGGTGATCAGCCGTAATTCCTGTTCTCGTAAGCGAAGCTCGTCGTAGACATCGCGCAGTTCTGCTTCGCTTTGCTGTAAAGCTGCCGTTCGTTCCGCTACCTGTTGCTCTAAAGTACGGTTGTAATCGGCTAGCAGTTGCTCTGTTCGTTTCCGCTCTGTGATGTCTTGAAAGGCTACGATCGCATACGCCACATTGCCCTGTTCGTCAAATACTGGAGTTCCCCACGCCTCAACTGGAATTATCGTGTTGTTTTGGCGAATTTCCATATCGTCAACCGTGATGCGTTCGCCGCGCAACGCCCGAACCATTGGCAGTTTCTCAGTTGGATACTTTTGGTCTGTTCCCGCCAGATAAAATTGATAAACTTCTGCGAATTGCTCCGGTCTCACCGAAGGATCAATCCCTTTACCCACTAGTTCAATTCTCCGTTGGTTGGCGTAGTAAGGGCAACCCGCCGCATCCACTACGCCAATTGCCACCGGAACCGCTTCTAGAAATTGCCTCATCCTACTTTCGCCTTCGCGTAGCTTTGAGTAGAGTTTGGCATTTTCGATCGCAATGGCTGCTTGGGTCGATAACAGATGCAAAACTTGCGCTCGCTCTGGTGTAAATACTCCAGTTGCTAGTTGATTTTCTAAATATAATATGCTGATAAGCTTACCTTGATTCAGCAGCGGCAAACAGAAGATTGATTTCGTTTGGTTGTGTTGAATGTATGGCTCATTGGTAAAATTACCTTCACGAGTCGCATCATTTAAGATGACACATTCATGAGTCCGGATGACATACTGAATAATTGATTCGGGTAAGCGATTTGCCATCGGAATCGATTGCAGTACTCGCGTAGCACAGAGCTTCTCACCCTCCGGGTTCAGCAGTTTGCTTATGCCGGGGAACCCGTCCACCCTTACGGGTTCGCCACTCCCTACAACGGGGGGAACCCCCGCAACGGGGTGGCTCACCGCAACTGCTTCACCATCATTGAGTTCACCAGACGCTTCAATCACCCATTTTCCTGCGTTTTCCAAAATCAAAAATCCTGTTTGTGCTCCAGCATTCTCGATTAGGATTTTCATCAAGGAAGTGAGTAACGCCTCCAGTTCAATTTCACGAGAAATTGCTTGTGATGCTTTCATCACCGCTGCTAAATCGAAAGCGATGTCTGAGCGACTAGAGGTGGTTCCAGAAGTGGTGTGGGTTGACGCGTGAACCGACTGAGGAAATAGCTGTGGATAGCGAGTTTCTAAATCTCTTACTTTCGCAGTTGCTCCCCAGCGTTCGTAGCAGTAATGTGCTTCCTTCATGTAAGTTTGGGCGATTTTCTCCCTACCTCGCGCCAGGTAATGTTTAGCAGCCAATTCGTATGCTAACGCCTCTTCTTGAAGATATCCATTTTCCCTAGCTCCCTGGATAGCTTGTTCGTAGAGATCTTCTGCTTCAAACAACTGACCCAAAACTCGTGCAGTTTCTGCTTGCACTAAATGATATTTATGCAAATGATTCATGGGCGCATAATGTGCCCATTGCTTCATTTTCTCTTGGTTAAGGGCAACGTTTTTGAGGATTTCTTCCTGCACTTGGGCGCTGCTTCCGGGGTATGTGGCAAGTTTTGCCAGAGAATCATACAGGTAGTACAAAGGTTCAAGCGGAGTCGTTCTTCTTTGGATTAAATAACTTTTTGCAGAAGCCGAGTTTTTAACTGCCTGAGCGTACTCAGAAAATAGATAACATAGGAAAAGTTTGTTGAAAGGTACCAAAAATATTGCGGTTTCATCATTTGCTGCTTCGTGTTGTGGCAATCCATTCACTTCATTGTAAAATTCACCAACTAGACGGGTTGGATTGACCGAGCATCCCATCAAATTTGAGACAGACTGCTGAAATATTTGAGTCCAATTGAGCGCTACTTCCTGTTTGATTTGACGGAATACTTCACTGTATGCTCTCATCTCGCGTTTGACCTCCACGAGTTCCTTACCGATGGCAAAGGATTGGAAGCAGTAATCGTAAGCGCAATAGGAGGCAAACTCTAAGTCCCCAGTTTCTAGTCCACTTTGATAGCCTTCTAATAATGGCTCCAGTGATTCTCTAGTATGTTTTTTCCGGTGAATGATGAAGTAATTTACAAGGTGCAATGTCCGCGCTTTGAGTGAATGGGTATTTTGCTGTGACAACAGCCTTAAAGCAAGCTGTCCAAACTCGTAGCCAGACTCTATGTTTCCGACCATCCCACAAAGAATTACCCCAAAGCTGGCATAGGCAAAGGGAGATACAAAAGCATTACCATATTGGATTGACAAATTGACCTGTTTAGATGCAAGTAGAGGAATCAGAGCGGGAGCCGCAATATAGGCAGCAACTGTTATGCCCGATAGGATTCGCATCGCCGCTAACTTATCCGGCTCGGTCATTTGGGGCAAATGGATCAAGTCAGAGATCGCTTTCTCACTCAAGCGGGATGTGATTGCGTCTAGTTCAAGGTAAATATCTGACTGACTCGGCGTTTCGGGAAAACTGATCCCCAGTTGCTGCAAAACTTGCAATCCAGTATTTATCGCTTTCAATAGCTGGCTCTGCGCCATATAGGTTTGAATTTTGACTTCGTAAACTTTTACGATGTCGAGAACCGTTTTGGCGAATTGTAGAACGATCGCTGCCCAGGATTCTACCCGTTCAAAATAGCCACATAAGTAGCAAACTTCTGTTGTTTCTAAATATAAATCTAATGTCAGTTCATAGTTTGTTTGCCAGCTAGAAGCTGCCAGCCAAACTCTTGCTGTCGCTAAATATTTTTTCGCCACAGTATAGGCGATCGCTGCTTTTGCTTTCTGACCTGCGATTAAATTTAAGAAAGCGATTTCATTTCGTTCTGATTGCTCGCTCTCCAGCTCAATTCCATGATTAAGATGATCAACTATTTCAAATAGCCGTTCTGATATTCGCTCTGGTGAGGTCTTTTCTAGTAGATTGCGACCAATTTGTAAATGAACAACTTGTTTCTGGGACTCATCGATTAAGGCGTATGCCGCTTGCTGCATTCGGTCATGCAAGAACTTATACTCTTGAACTAACAAGTCCTCGTCTAATTCAGATAGGGGTTGAATTAATCCAGCTTGGATGGCTGCCAATAAATCTAGAGAAACTGCTTTAGGAGGTTGCTCACAAACAATCGCTAACGTATCTAAATCAAATTCAGCCCCGACACAAGCAGCATAGCGGAGAATTTGCTGTGTGTTCTCTGGTAGTTTCTTCAACTTGAGGAGCATCAACTCCACAACATTATCAGTGATATCTTGGGCTTCAATCTGAGCAATGTTCCACTTCCAGCGATAGTGTTGAGAATCAAACGTCAGCAGATTTTCGCTATGCAGCATTCTCAAAAATTCAGCGACGAAGAAGGGATTGCCCTCAGTTTTACGCAACACTAACTCAGCTAAGGAACGAACGGTGTCTGCATCCCGATGCAGCGTTTCGGCAATCAACTGACTCAACGGCAAGAGCGTTAAAGGTGCTAGAACAATTTCTTGAATCACAGCTCCTTGTTTTCGCAGTTTCGAGAGCGTTAATACCAATGGATGTGTTGGATTGACTTCATTATCTCGATACGCTCCAATCAAAAATAAGGATTGGGTTTGCTCATCGAGCAGCATCAGCTCGATTAACTTAAGCGTTGCTGAGTCTATCCACTGCAAATCATCTAAGAAGATTACAAGCGGATGTTCCTTTGAGCAAAACACCCGTACAAACTTCCCAAAGATTAGATTGAAGCGATTTTGAGCTTCAGTTGCTCCAACTTCCGGTACGGGTGGTTGCTTGCCAATAATCAGTTCAACTTCAGGGATGACATCAATGATGATCTGTCCGTTGCTTCCCAACGCCGTGAGCAGACGCGATCGCCACTGCTGCACCTGTTCGTCGGGTTCACCTAGCAGTTGCTGCACCAATTTTTGCAGGGCATGGGCGATCGCGCTGTAGGGAATATTGCGCCCTAATTGATCAAATTTACCAGAGATAAAATAGCCGCGCTTTGCCGTGATTGGTTTGTAGAGTTCCTGCACTAACGCTGATTTCCCAATTCCAGCAAAGCCAGATACCAACATCATTTCGACTTTGAATGTTGGCTTGCTCGTTTGTTCCCTCTGTGCAGTCGTTTCTGCATGGTTTTGTAAAGAAGCGACGCGAGCGAACGCTGCCATTAATATCGCAACTTCTTTGTCTCGTCCATACAATTTTTGGGGAATTTGAAACTGATCCCAAACGTCTTGAAGACCGAGTTGAATGCTATCAATTTGACCGAATTCCTCTAATTGCTGAGCACAGATTTCTAAATCTGCTTTGATTCCCCAAGCACTCTGATAGCGATCCTCCGCATTTTTCGCCATCAGTTTTAGAATGATATCTGAAACTGGTTTGGGAATGGTTGGATTCACCTCATGAGGCGGTACAGGCTCTTTGGCAATATGACAATGGACTAGCTCAAGTATATCCGTTGTTGGAAACGGCAACTGTCCGGTTAGAAGTTCGTAGAACGTTACACCGAGCGAGTAAAAATCGGTGCGATAATCGAGCAAACGGTTCATCCGCCCTGTTTGCTCTGGAGACACGTAGGCGAGTGTCCCTTCTAAAACATGAGGGCTTTTGAACGTCGGATTGGTGCGGTTAAAGCGTGTGGCAATCCCGAAGTCAATAATTTTGACAACGCCAGTATCCGGATTGAGGACGATGTTTCCAGGGTTGATATCCTTATGAATGACATTGGCTGCATGGATTCTGCCCAGAATGTCTGTCAGGTCGATTGCAAGACGCAGAAACGTGGATAAGGGCATCGGGCAGAAGTCTGGGCGCTTGTGCATCCATTGCTCTAGGGATTCTCCGCCAAAGTCTTCTAACAGAATAACCAGAGTGCGTTGATACTCCTGCTGGCTGTATGCCTTGACAACTCCTTGGAGGTTGAGGGAACGGGTAATTTCATATTCCTGTCTGTAGCGGGTCAACTCCTGACCAGAGGGATAATCTTGCTTAAGCATTTTTACGACGATCGCTTGATCGTCTTGCACCCTGATACCCCGGTACACCAAAGATGTTGAACTCTCATAGATTTTGCAATGGAAGGCAACTCCGGCTAGGGCAATCATTGAACTCTCTCCCGATGAGTATCATGGGTTGTGTTGCAAAAACTGCGGTATGACAAGCCATTGACTTGACCGACAATCGAAGGGCGCAAGCCCCTAAATTCATTTATGGGGATAAGCCCGTAGGGGATTTTAATCCCCGTCTAATTTTTGCGCCCACTGCTCGATAAGTTCACTAACACTCACTCCCTGTTTT